>Ga0307425_1000274_pt1 | contig 32537 bp, 29 predicted proteins | sample SalMarWE160330MG_FD_202152 | JGI IMG/M metagenome (GOLD analysis project Ga0307425, IMG submission 202152) | Salt marsh sediment microbial communities from the Plum Island Ecosystem LTER, Massachusetts, United States - WE1603-30 | ecosystem: Environmental > Aquatic > Marine > Intertidal zone >... | reverse complement strand
TGAAAGAAAAGGAAAAAAGATTCCGGAACTGAGTATACAAAAGGAATATTTGCAGGTATTGAAGGATTTAGTTAAACAGAAAGTCTGAAGAATTAATTTTTTGTAAAATGATAATTAAAAAAGATCAGGACGAAATACAGAATTACTTAACAGATGCATCAAACACTACAGGTTTTTGTGATGCCGTTTATATTCCTGAAAATGTTGAAGAACTAAAAGATATTGTAAAAGGGCTTAACAATTCCAAAACAGAAATTACAATCTCGGGTAACAGAACAGGATTGACCGGTGCAAGTATGCCGCGGGGTGGAGTTGTTATTTCAACGGAGAAGTTTAACAGGATTATCGAAATTAATGTCGAAGAAAAATTTGCAATTGTAGAACCGGGTGTGCTGCTATCGGAATTGCAGAATTCAGTAAAAACTAAAGGATTACTGTATCCTCCCGATCCTACTGAAAAGAATTGTTTTATCGGGGGAAATATTGCAACAAACGCTTCCGGCGCGCGAACATTTAAATACGGTCCAACGAGAAACTATGTTGAAGAATTAAATGTTGTGTTGGCAGACGGTGACTCGATTCATCTGGTTAGAGGAAAAAACATTGCTAAAGATTTTTCACTTACTTTAACAACAGATTCGGGGAAAAATATTAACCTCCATATCCCACAAATAAAAATGCCTGAAACCAAGAATGCATCCGGTTACTTTTGTAAAAAAGATATAGATGCAATCGATCTATTTATAGGATCGGAAGGAACGCTGGGAATTATTACGAAAATAAAGTTGAAATTAATCTCGCAGCCAGTTAATGAACTTTCCTGTGTTTTGTTTTTTGAAAGTGAAGAAAGCGGTATAAACTTTCTTATAAAAGCAAGGGAAGACTCCTATAAAAACCGTAAAGAAAAGAACACTGACGGAATCGATGCTACAGCGCTCGAGTTTTTTGATGCAAACTCATTAAGGTTTCTACAAAAAAAATTTCCAAATATCCCGGCCAATGCAAGATCTGCTATCTGGTTTGAACAGGAATGCAATAACAACGAAGATCAAATGCTGCAATTATGGATTAACCTTTTTGCTGAGTTTGGAGGAAATGAAGAAGAAGCCTGGTTTGCTTCAACTGAAAAAGATAAAGAGAAATTAGTAGAATTCAGACATGCAATTTCTGTGAATACGAACGAATATATAACAAGACACAACGTTCGCAAGCTTGGAACCGATGTTGCAGTACCGGATGATAAGTTGATTGGATTTTATAACTCAGCTAAAAAGCTTGTCGAAGAAAGCAAAATACATTATCTAAACTACGGTCATTTCGGTAACTCTCATATGCATTTGAATATGCTGCCCAAAAATGAAGAAGAATTTGCAAAAGGTAAGAAACTTTATCAAAGCATCTGCGAACTGGCAATTAAAATGGGTGGAACATTTTCTGCAGAACATGGCGTCGGCAAAAACAAAACCGAATATCTCGTTAAGATGTATGGCGAAGAAAACGTGAATAAAATGAGAATGATAAAAAAAACACTCGATTCTAATTACATTCTTAGTGTGGGAAATATTTTTAAGAAAGGGAATTTGTAAAGTGTAAAGAAATGTGAGACTCATCCGGCAATTGACGGATGAGTCTCACTTAAGAAAGTTAAATTTTATTTCACCAACAACATCTTCTTCACGGATGCGAAGTTGTTCACATTTAGCTTATAAAGGTAAACACCTGTTGCTAAATCAGCAGCGTCAAATCTTACTTCATATCTTCCGGCTGATTTTTGTTCATTTACTAATGTCTTTACTTCCTTTCCCAGTATATCATATATTTTTAATGTTACCATTCCGTCTTCAGGTATTTGATATTTTATAGATGTAATTGGATTAAAAGGATTTGGATAGTTCTGAGATAGTTCATAGCTGTTTGTGGTTGTTTCGGTTTTTTCATCAACACTAATAACAATTCCCTCCTCATTATAAATAAACAAACCATCTCCACCGCTACCAATATATTTATTGTCATTAGCATCTATTTTTATTGAAATAACATTTCGGATTTTCAAAAACGAATTATCCGGATTGAAATTAATCCAGTTTATATCATCATATTTGTAGATACCTCCACCATGCGTACTAATCCATTTACTTCCTTTAGAATCAATATCTATTGATGTTACATAATTATCAGTCAACCCTGAATTTGATGAATTAAACACAGTCCAGCCCGTATCGTTAAATTTAGCAAGACCACCAGCTTTAGTGCCTATCCATTTATTTCCGTTTATATCTATGTAAATTGCGGTTACTTCTTTATCGGGTAAACCTGAATTTGTTGTATTATAAACCGTCCAAGCTGATCCATCAAATTTGGCAAGGCCCGCATTTTTTGTTCCTGCCCATACATTTATATCAGAATCTACAGCAATAGAGATAACATTATTTTCAGGCAATCCGGAATTAGTAGTCTTATAAACTGTCCAATCGGTTCCATCAAATTGCGCAAGACCTCCTATTGTTGTTCCTATCCATATACTTCCCCTCGGATCTACGGCTAATGAATTAATATTATTATCAGGCAAACCGGAATTGGAGGTGTGGTAATTTACCCAGATAGAACCATCAAATTTGATAATCCCGGTGTCGAATCCTATCCATACATTCCCTTTATTATCTACATCCACTGCTGTTAAATGATGGTTATTCGGTAAACCGGAATTTGACGGTTTAAATTTTAACCAGGTGTTGCCATCAAATTTAGACAAACCCACAACAGTGTAACTACTCCCAATCCATAGATTTCCATTAATATCGAAAGCCATTGACTTTATTTGGTTTCCGGCCAATCCCGAATTAGAAGTATTATAGCTTTCCCAATTAACGCCATCAAATTTTACCAAACCCCCACCATAAGTTCCAATCCATTTATTTCCTCCGGAATCAATCATTATTGGCCAGGCTTCATTATATTGAATAATAGAATTTGAAGTGTTGTAAACTGTCCAATTATCGCCATTAAATTTAGCCACGCCTCCTTCACGGGTTCCTATCCACTTATCATTTGTATCAATAGTTATCCATATTATCCAATTATCAGGTAAACCGGAATTTGATATACTATAAACAACCCATGATGTATCATCAAATACAGCCAGTCCCTTATAAGTGCCAATCCATTTTCTATCCAGGTCATCAATAGCAACCGAATAGACTCCCAAATCGGGGAGATCTGAATTTGAAGTATTATATACAGTCCAGTTAATCTCATCAAATTTGGTTAAACCATCACCTGCTATCCACAAACTTCCCTCATGATCAAAAGCTAATGACCAAAGATAATCACCTGGCAAGTTTGAGTTTGAAGTGTTATAGACACTCCAGTTCGTTCCACCGAATTTAACCAATCCGCCACCGTAGGTCGATATCCATTTATTTCCGCTCGAATCAATCACTATTGAAGTAACTTCATTATCAGGTAATTCTGAATTTGTGTCGTTATAGACAATCCAGTTAATTCCATCAAATTTTGCAAAGCCTCCTCCCCAGGTTCCAATCCATTTTATTCCATCTGAGTCAATTGTTATTGCACGTACAAGATTATCAGGTAATCCGGAATTATATTGACTAAAAAAAACTCCTTCACCACTAATTTTGTTCAGCTTTACAAGTCCACCGAATGTACCTACCCAAAGGTAATCGCCCTCTTCCGCCAGTGCCATGATCTCATCACCACTTGTGTAATTAATCCATTCTGAAGTTTGTGAAAAAAGAATCTGGCAGATTAGCAAACTTAACGAAAGTATTTTCTTTTTCATTTACTCATTTCCTTTTTAGCTATAGAAATAAAAACAAAATATTCCATTATTCAAAAAATTCTCAATCTTATCTAAGTCAGAGAATAATAATTATTTCTGTTCACAATATTCCAGATATAAATCAATTTCAAATGGATCTTCGTCTTCAGGTTCATTCCAATAAAAACTTTCTGAATCACACCATTCCTCTCCTTTATAATATTTTGTTGTTTTAACTGTATATGTACCTGATCCTTGCCTTAACCCACATATATTAATAAGATAATATCCAATATTATCTGTGGTAGTCTGATCTAAAAAATTTTCCCCTTTATATAATTTAACTATAACATCTTTCTCTGGATGAGAATCTTTATATACTATGCCATATACATCGATAGTAGGAAGACGATCACGTCGTAATATATTGTTATTATCAGTCACATTTTCTGGCTCATTTGTACTGTCTCCACAACTTATAAATACAAGAAAGATTAAAATAAAGGACATCATATTTATAACTCGATTTAACATATTATCATCCTCCTGTTATTTTAATAAGTTTAGAAATACAGAATCTCATTGAGATTAAATCATATTAATCTATAAATACAGCAGTAGAAATGTTGTTGTGATATAGATATGTAATTTCATTTCTTCTCCTCTGAGATTCCCGCTATTATTTTAAATCTAACCTCAGGAAGTAGAATTTCAGACAAAATATAGGATGTGATTAACTCTAAAATCTCTCCCCGGGGCAGAGTTTATTTACCTTTGCAAGGTATGAATAATGCTTAACAGAAGCAACGAATTTCTTAAATGTTAATCTTCAAACTGTGATTATTACAAAACCTTTTATAAAAAATCACTGGCTCCTAATTAACTTCACGGTGTGGGAATATTTTTACGAAAGGGGACTGATAAAATTAGCTGATATCTATTTGAAAAACATGTTCCTCAAATTTCTTATACTCAAACTCAAAGAAAGGATTTAGATTTAAATCATTTATCATCTTTTTTATACCAATTTCTTCTTACAAAACCAAAAACTATCATTGATACGCCAACTATAATAAATAAAATACCATACCATTCTGTACTATCTTCTGAGAAAAATCCATACTCATCACGAGTACTAAAAAATCCAAATAGTGTTATTACTGTACCACCAACGAAATTTACTACATCAAAAATTTTATTTTTCAAAGCAATGTTACTATCGTTTGAAAATTCAACATCTGCATTATTTACTTGTAGTTTAGCCGTCTCTTGATTTATTATGACCTTACTCCCACACTCTGTACAGAATTTATGTTCAATGTTTAGTTCCGCTCCACAATTTGTACAAAACCTTCCCACTATTAGCTCCTTCATTTATTTTTTATTCTTTGTTACCGCTCTTTGTCATTCACTTAAGAGTAGCTACTACTTCACAACCTTAAACGTCGTTCCCTCTTTAGAGTCTTTCAACTCAACACCGAGCTCTTTTAGCTCTTCACGGATTTTATCTGCAAGTGCGTAATTTATTTTTTGCTTTTCTTTTTTAAGAACTCTTCTATCACTACAGCATCCGCAATATCCTTTGATCTCGCAGCAGCTTTTTTATTTTTCAGGAGGTCTTTAGCTGAGATAAAATAAACCTTCTCCGTACCGAAACTGCTTTTTACTTTATTCTTATAAGCTTCTGAAAATTTTACGCCCGATATCCCGGTAATTAAATCAATTCGGTTCGGACGCACCCCTATTTGTAAAATTGTATCAGGTTTAATAAAATCTTCTTTTTTCAGTGTAGAATTTTCAAACCCGAAATCCTCCAGTACTTTTAATATTTTTCCAGCATTTAATTCCGAAGCTTCAATAAAAAAATCAATATCGCCAGTGTTACGAGGATATGTATAGTATATTAATGCATAAGCCCCGACAACCAGGTATTTAACTTTATAATAATTGAGTAATCTTATAAAATCTTCGAAGTCTTTTTCGACTCTCATTATATAATTTCTGCTTTTTGAAGAAATAAATATACTGTTCCCTTAAATCCTGAAGAATACTCAGCTTTTCTTCGGGATCAATATCTTTCCAATATTCGATTTCATCCTCGTACTGTGTACGATCATTAAGTTTATATACTTTTATAACTTTATTCATTGCAACTATTTATTTTCTAAACCTGTTTTAAAATAGTTATATGTGGATTCTAAATCCACCGGGTATTCCATTATAACTTAGTCCAAATCTGGAATAATCAGAAAGAAAAAAATAAAAAATTCATTAAAAATACAATCTCAGCAAAACAGAACTACATTCTTGGTGTGGGAAATATTTTTGAGAATAATGGTTTTGTTAAGTAAGGGTACCTAGCACCAAATATGCGGTTGTATTATAAAGACCGTGAACCAATACCGTACTTTCAATCCCCTTTTTATACATAAGTATTCCCCATAGAATACCCAGCAAAAATATTAGTACAAATCTTATCAACGATATCCCGGCAATGAAATGATTTATTGACCAGATGAATGATGAAATTACAATGGAAACTGTAACGCCTAAACTTGACTTGCCAAATAAATTAATTAACAATCCAAAAAGAAAAAGACGCACAAATACTTCCTCCTGAAAACCTTCAAGAAATGAACTTATAACAGCAAGCACTCCAGCATCAAGGCTAATATTTCTTTCTATAAACATATTGCTTCCATTAATAAAAAGAATCGTAATAGCAATTAACACAGAAGCAACATAAAATAATAAAACAGTCAACGCATATTTTTGAGAATCTACAGTTTTATCTTTTATTACCAGCAACGGCGCTGGATTGATAGTTAGTTTATCATAAAAATAATAAGTAGCTAAAGTCGCTAGCACTATGTTTCGTAGAAATCGAATAACTACTTCTACTAGCTTAGAGAGTTCAATTGGATATTCATAGAAAAAATAAACTAGTAACCAATCTATCAATAACACTATCCCTACAATTCCAAATATTTCTATGTATTTAGACAGATACTTTTTACAATGCTTGAAATTGATTACAAAAAGGATGATGCCTATTAGAGAAAAGCTAAATATTAATAATTGGTTAATAATCATATTACCCCTTAAAAAAGATCAAGTATTTGTAACACCAAGGCTAAAAATCCAACTGAAGTTAGTATTATAAAAACTACAGTCCAAATTTTTTCATAATATTCATAGTTTTCCCAATTTTCAAGGGGATTGTCCCAAGCTAAAATAAAGGCACTTATAATCCCGAATAAAATTAGAAAAAGATATCTCTTATCAAATTCCATAACTCATTTTTTAATAATTATCTTACAACTTTAAACGTAGTTCCCTCTTTAGAATCTTTCAATTCAATGCCAAGCTCTTTTAGCTCTTCACGGATTTTATCTGCAAGTGCGTAGTTCTTTTCACTTTTTGCTGAGGTTCTTTTTTCGATCATTTGTTGTATATGTTCGATATCGACACCTGCATTGGATAAATCTTTATCAGCATTAATATCCATTATACCAAGGACACCAACAGCGGTTCTTTCTAAAAACTCTCTTACGTTTTTATAAAACTCAGAGCTAATGTTTTCTCCGCCGGAGGTGGATTCTGCAATAATCCTGTTTACTTCTTTTGTAAAATCGAAGATAGTTGCAACTGCCTGAGCAGTATTGAAGTCATCATCCATAGCTGTTACAAATTTTTCTTCAAACTGCTTGATATCTATTCCAGGATTTACGCCTTCTGTATTATTCTTCGATATTTCACTATTAATTTTATCCGCAAGATTTGTTAGCTTTTCCAATCCTTTTTCTGCAGCAGTTAAAAGTTCATCGTTAAAATTAAGGGGTCCCCTGTAATATGCCTGTGCAAAAAACAAACGGATCGCTTCAGCAGAATATTTCGCTAATACATCACGTGCTGTAAAAAAGTTACCAAGCGATTTGGACATTTTTGTATTGTCTATATTCAGAAAACCGAAGTGCAGCCAGTACTTTACAAACTGCTGTTCGTTTGCAGCTTCGCTTTGTGCAATTTCATTTTCGTGATGAGGAAAAATCAGGTCGTTACCACCTGCATGGATATCGAATGTTTTTCCCAGATGCTTGCTACTCATCGCGGAGCATTCGATATGCCAGCCCGGTCTGCCTTTTCCCCACGGACTATCCCAGTAAGGCTCACCTTTTTTCGCTTTTTTCCATAATGCAAAATCTAGCGGATTTTTCTTCTCTTCGTTTTTTTCTATCCTTGCGCCTGCTTCAAGCTCATCAATTTTCTTCCCGCTGAGCTTGCCGTACCCTTTGAACTTTGCAACATCGTAAAAAACATTTCCATCAACGTTATAAGCAAAACCTTTCTGCTCTAATTCTTTAATCATATCGATTATATCCTGCATATGCCCGGTTGCTTTCGGGTAAGCATCTGCCTTAGCAACCGTTAATTTCCCGATATCCCGGAAAAACTCATCAATATATTTTTCTGCGACCTGTTCTGTACCTGTTTTTTCTTCAATAGATTTCTTTATAATCTTATCATCTACATCGGTCAGGTTCATCACGAATTTTACTTTGTAACCTTTGTATTCTAAGTACTTTCTTATGATATCCGAGCTTATAAACGAACGGGCATTGCCTATGTGAAAGAAATCATAAACAGTCGGACCGCAAACATACATGCTTACGTTCGGCGGATCTATAGGTTTAAATTCTTCTTTTTTCTTTGTAAGTGTGTTATAGATTTTGAGCATTTTAGATTTTTCCTCGATATTTTCGTTACAAATATAAAAACAATTAAGCTTTGTATTTTTAAAGGTGAAGTCATTCCCGCAAACGAAGTACATCGGGAATCTGACCAGCTTTAAAAAAACATAACTTCCTGACTCCGGATAAGCCGGAGTGACAACATTCCTTTAATAAGTCATTGCCGCAAGCGAAGCACGCCGGGAATCTGACTTAGATTCTGGACTCCTACCGCTGAAGCGATGTTCGCCAAAATGACAACTTATAATTAATCACTTTAATTTGGAGATTAATCCCTTCATATCCTCCGGCAGTTTGGAATCGAACTTCATAAACTCTTTTTTGTGCGGATGAATAAATCCAAGAGTTTTTGCATGTAAAGCCTGTCTCGGCATAAGCTCCAACAGGTTTTGAATCCTGCTTTTTATTTTTGGTAATGAAGAACCATATCTCACTACTCTTCCACCATAAGCAGGATCTCCAAACACAGGTTTCCCGATACTTGAAAGATGAACACGTATCTGGTGCGTACGACCGGTTTCCAGATTAAGTTTTAAGTGCGTTGCAAATTCAAATTCCTCGACAACTTTATAATGAGTTATTGCTTTTTTCCCTTCGGATTCGCTAGCAACAAAAACCTTACGGTCCCTTTTGCTGCGCGTAATAAAAGTTTCAATCCTTCCTTCATTTTTATCGAACTTACCCCAGCAAATAGCATGGTATTCTCTTTCAGCGGTATGCTTTGAAAATTGTTCGGCAAGCCTGGCATGAGTGAAGTCATCTTTAGCAACAACAAGAAGTCCGCTTGTATCTTTATCGAGCCTGTGTACAATTCCCGGTCTTCCCGGTTCATTAACGTTGCTCAGACTTTTTGAATGATGAAGTAAAGCATTTACAAGAGTTCCAGTGTAATTTGCATAAGCAGGATGAGCAACCATTCCTGCGGGCTTGTTTACAACAATCAGGTATTCATCCTCAAAAATTATATCAAGTGGAATGTTTTCAGGTTCAACATCTTCGGGACGTGGTGAAATTGGTTGAACTGCTTCAATTATATCGAAAGGCTTTACCTGATAATTTGCTTTTACTGTTTTACCGTTTACGGTAACAAGTTCGGCATCAATTAATTTTTGTACTTTTGACCGGGTTGCGTTTTCAATTGCGTTTGCGAGGAAGGTATCTATTCTTTCTTTCTGCTTTCCCTCTGGAGCTTCAAAACGATATTTCTTTTCCTTTATTATTCGGGACATCTTCGTTGGTGTTTGTTAGCTCTTCACCGGATGCTGTTTCAGGAATGGCATCATTTACAACATCTGTTTCTGTACTATCATTTTCAGTTGCTGTTTCAACTTCAGTTTTTTCATCATCTTTACTTCGCTTATAAAATAATATTAATATCATAACTCCTATAGTTACGGAAGCATCTGCGATATTAAAAATAGGCCACCGGTCGTAGTTCCTTCCAAATATAGTAAAGTTAAAGAAATCAAAATCGAGAAAATCGACAACTTTTCCGTAAAACACCGGGGCATAATTGTAAATTAATCCATAAAATGCTCTGTCTATCAGGTTACCGACGGCGCCTCCGAGAATCATTGCAAGAGCAATCCGAAGACTGAGCGATTTGTTCTTTGCTTTGAACAAATAAACAATCAGTCCGACGCTTGCAAGTAATGAAAAGATTGAAATCCAAAGTTTAAAATCTGTTCCGGGATTAAATCCAAATGCCATTCCCGGGTTTTCAATAAAAGTGATCTTGAAAAAATCTCCGATAACAGGAATGGACTGACCGGGATACATTCCGGATAAAGAAATATCGAGGAAAGGAATTTTTATTCCCTTTACATAAAACTTGGAAAGCTGATCTGCTAATATTACTCCAAAGGTAAGATAAATTACTCTCAAGCTTATTCCCCGTCTAAAGATAGATTATCGTTAATAACCTGGTCTTCTTTCCGAATGTTCTTTTTGTGTTTCTTAGCTAATGCAAATAACATAATTCCAACTCCTAATGTAATTGCAACATCGGCAAGATTAAACACATATACACCGAAAGTTCTGTTCATAAAGAAAAATCCAAATAGTCTGAGATCGAGAAAATCCACAACATTGCCTGAAAAAAGATGACCATAGCCATAAAAGTATCCGTAAAAAATCCTGTCCACAAGGTTGCCAAGTGCGCCACCGAGGATAACCGCAACGGAAAAACGCATTAAGAAATCGCTTTTTCTTATCCTGAAAAAATAGATCAACAGTCCGATTGTGGCTACAATTGTAAAAATAGAAATGATTGTTTTGAAATCAGGACCAAGATCAATCCCGAAAGCTATACCGGGATTTTCAACCGGTGTGATGTAAAGAAATTTATTGATGACCGGGATGCTTCTGCTTTGGGGAAGACCGTTATGTACAAGATTTAAAAAGGGAAAATAAAATCCCTTTACATAAATCTTAGAGATCTGGTCGGTAAGCAATATCAGGAAAGAAATCGATATTAATTTCAAATTACATCCTTATCATAGTCGTAAGCCATTAATTAAAACATTTTAATCTGAATCAATGTCCGCTTTTTCTTTGCTTGATCGGCAAACAATGTTGAGTATGAGGGACTGCTTCCAGTCGTGCTTTAGGCACCAACGGACAGGTTTCACAAAGTTTCTGTGGTTCTTCAATACACTCTATACAAATTCCGTAAATGCCATTTTCTATACGTTTCAATGCATCATCAAGATAACCCAGAAATTTATTTTCTCTTTGTGCATAAAGAAAAGTCTTTTCTCTTTCCATCGCATCTGTACCCTGTTCGGCCATATGCAAAGAATAAGGAGAATTTTCATTAATGTATTCACCTGTAGTAGGATCCAGCATCTGCTCTTTCAGACTTTGAAGATCTTCAAGGATTTCTTCACGCTTTTCAATAATTATAGTTCTGAAGTGATCGAGATCTTTTTTGCTGTAGCCTTTTATTTTTTTAATTGCTTCTGCACGGGATTCAGCAGTGCTTATAACCTCTTCCTTTAATACTTCAGTTTTATTTTTTCCGACTGATCTTTTTCTGCCCGTTGTTCTTGTAGTTTTAGCCCTTGTTGCAGGTGTTTTTTTAGCAACAGTCTTTTTAGTTGTTGTTTTTCTTGTTGTGCCTTTTTTAGATGTCGTTTTCTTCGCAGGTGTACTCTTACTCGAAGTCTTTTTTGCTGTTACTTTTTTAGTTCGCGTAGCTTTCTTCGCTTTTGTAGTTGTGCTCTTTTTCTTTGCCAATGTACGTTTTCCTTTTTTAGTAGTTTTTTTTGTTGCTTTACCAGTTTTTTTCTTTTTAGATGTTGCTTTCTTTGCCATGGTTTAATCTCCTCTAATATTAAGAACTCGCTTTCTCAATTTGTATTGTACAGGATTGATCACCGATTTCCCAATCTTGCTTAAAACCGCCGTTCAGGTTTTTTGTTTGCTCAATACTTTCAGCAAGAGTCTCCGCAGCCACATATTTCGTGAACGACTGAACAGCATTATTTATTAAATCACTTCCAGAAAACCGGATTATTATCTTATCGGTCACTTCCAGACCGGAATCCTTTCTCATATTCTGAACTCTGTTTACGAATTCCCGTGCCAAACCTTCGCCAATCAATACTTCATCAAGTTCTGTATCGATTGCTACTGTTACACCTTCATCAGATTCAACATACCAGCCCTCAATTTCGGTGCTGATAATTTCCACATCTTCAGGAGCAATTAGAAAATCTTCTCCTTCAAGAGTCAATTTTACCTGTTCGCCGTTTTCAAGCACTTTTATCCTGTCGGCTTTGAATGCTTTTATTTCTTTTGCGATGATCTGTACTTTCTTACCAAACTTCGGTCCCAGAGTTTTAAAATTTGCCTTTGCAGATTTGTTAACTATCTTAGAATCATCATCGAGAACAATTAATTCTTTTATATTCACTTCATCAAGAATCACATCTTTCATTTTTGATAAAGCTGCTCTTTTATTCTTATCAACAACAACCATAATTTTTTTAAGCGGCTGGCGTACTTTAAGATTCGACTTCGCTCTAATAGCCCTAGTAAGATATACCACCTGTTGAGCTACTTCCATTTTCAATTCCAGTTCCCCATCTATTTTTCCGGCAACAGGATATTCAGCAAGATGAACTGACTCAAACTCTTCTTTCTTTGTCGAGGAATTGAGGCTGAGATAAAGTTCCTCCGAGATGAACGGTGCAAATGGCGAAGTTAACTTGCAAATAACAACCAGAACTTCGTACAAAGTCTGATAAGCAGCAAGCTTGCTCTTATTCATTTCGGACTTCCAAAACCTTCGTCTGCATCTTCTTACATACCAGTTGGATAAATGATCGATTGTAAAATCGGAAACAGCACGTGCTGCTTTTGTTACTTCGTATTCATCCATTAATTTTTTAAACTCAACAATCAGGGAATTAAGCTTTGAAATTATCCACTGATCAATTTCTTCTCTCTCTTCTATCGGTATAGTAGCATCGCTGTAATTAAACTTATCAATATTTGCATAGAGAGCTAAGAAAGAGTATGTATTTAACAAAGTACCGAAGAATTTTCTCTGAACCTCAATCAAACCATCTTCATCGAACAGAGTTGGACGCCAAGGGGGACTATTTGCAATTAAGTACCATCTTGTTGTATCGGCACCATATTTTTCAAACAGCATAAACGGATCGACAGTGTTGCCTTTTGATTTGGACATCTTCTGCCCGTTCTTATCGAGAATAAGCTCATTAACTATCACATTTTTAAATGCTACATTATCGAACAACATCGATGCAATTGCATGTAAAGTATAAAACCATCCACGTGTCTGATCGATTCCTTCACAGATAAAATCTGCGGGGAATAAACTTTTTTCAAACTTCTCTTTGTTTTCAAAAGGATAATGATATTGTGCAAAAGGCATAGAGCCGGAATCGAACCATACATCGATCAGTTCGGGTGTACGTTTATAAATTTTTCCTTTTCTTTCAAAAAAGATTTTATCAACAAAAGGTTTATGCAGATCGATATTTTCAATTTCACGAACTGATTTTCTTTTACCACTTTCTTCAATGAAACCGTCTTTAAGTTCCTCAATACTGCCAACCGCAAACATATCTCCATCTTCACTTAACCAGATCGGTAACGGTGTTGCCCAGAAACGATCACGCGACAACGCCCAGTCTTTATTTTCTTCCAGCCAATTTCCAAATCGCCCTGATCCCATTTCCGGTGGCTGCCAGTTTATTGTTTTATTCAGTTCAACCATTCGTTTTGAAATTGCCGTAGTTTTAATAAACCATGACTCACGTGCGTAATAAATTACCGGAACATCTTCATGCCGCCAGCTAAAAGGATACGTGTGAGTAATCGTTTCTTTCCTGTAAAGTTTACCTTCCTGCTTTAGCTTAAAAATGATATCTTTATCGGCATCTTTAACAAACATTCCTGCAAAATCTGTAACCTCATCTGTGAAAAGACCGCCGCGTGTAACAGGCTGAACCATCGGCAGATTGAATTCTTTAGAGAGCTCATAGTCATCCGCACCAAAAGCCGGAGCGATGTGAACAATTCCAGAACCATCTTCCGTACTTACAAAGTCGCCCGGCACAACGTAAAATGCTTTCTTGTTTACTTTGGTGTAAGGAAATAACTGTTCGTATTCAATCCCCTCTAATTTTTTACCTTTTAATTCCTCAAGAATTTCAAACTCACCATCTATTACGGAAAGTCTTTCTTTTGCTAGAATTAGTTTTTTATCATCTACTTTTATCTTTACATAATCAACATCAGGTCCAACAGCAAGAGCAACATTTGAAATGAGAGTCCACGGAGTTGTCGTCCACACCAGGAAGTGTTCATCATTATTTTTTATTTTGAACAAAACATAAACGGAAGGGTCTTTCGTTTCCCTGTAACCAAGTGCAAGCTCGTGAGACGAAAGTACTGTCTCGGATTTAGGATCCTGTGGAACGATTTTATAATCTTTATAAATAAGTCCTTTATCGAACAAAGTTTTTAACGCCCACCAAACGGATTCGATGTATTCATTCTTCAAAGTTATGTATGCAGAGTTGAGATCGATCCAGTAACCCATTTGCTTGGTCATCTTTTCCCAGAGATCGAGATAAGTAAATACAGATTCGCGGCAAGCCTGGTTATACTTTTCTACACCGTAATCTATAACTTCACTTTTATGCTTAATGCCTATCTTCTTCTCCACTTCAATTTCAACAGGCAAACCATGAGTATCCCATCCCGCTTTTCTTTCAACACGGTATCCCTGCATTGTTTTATACCTGCAAACCAGATCTTTTAACGTTCTCGAAATAACATGATGAATTCCGGGTTTACCGTTTGCTGTTGGCGGTCCCTCATAAAATGTAAACGGTTTATCTTCGTTACGCGAAGACACGCTCTTTTCAAAAATCTTACGCTCATCCCAGAACTTTAAGATCTTCTTTTCAATTTCGGGGTAACCTATTTTTTCAATATTCTGCTTAAACATCTGGATAGATCGGGTTTTGTTTTATCGATTATTTTTCTTCGTAACGTTTAATTAATTCTTTTTCAGTTTGAATGAACTCTTTCAATTCTTTTTCTATTCGTTCCTTTTGAAGCAAAACATTTTTTGCTTTTGCTTCAGCGTCGTTAATAATTTTTTCTGCACCAAGTCTTGCTTCTTTAATAATCAGTTCAGCTTCTTTTTTCACTACTTCGCTTTCTTTCTCATACAATTCGACTTTGCGTGTTAGTATTTCTGTATCTCTTCTTGTTCCTATCACTTCCTGGATAGACATACCGAAGAACGCCATTGCACCAAGCATAATGTTTCTTAAGCTGTAAAGAACGAGATTTTCCGTTAAAATTTCCGCAGCACCAAAATAACCTGCAAAAAAGGTGATCATCAAAATGCTTATTGCTGTAATGGAAACAATAACTGCAAAAACTATCTTGCCGCCACGATACCAGCCAAGAGATTTATTTATATACCAACCGCTTGCAAAACATAAGAGCGAGAGAACAAACCATACTGCAAAATTCTTTTCACCAAAACCAAATAAGTTTGTATTCAGAAAATCAGATGCAAAAATTAATATGCCAAGTAAAGTTGGTGTTGAATACTCTGTTAAATATTTTTTCCTGTCAATCATAACTTTTCAATGACTTTCTTCATTATTAAAGTCATTTTAGGTTCTGCTTCCATAGCTGTTGCAATTATTTCCTCAACATTTACTGGCTTCAAACTCTCCGGGAAACATTCATCCGTAATTATGCTGATTCCCAGAACTTTCATTCCCATATGATTCGCAACAATGTTTTCGGGAATAGTTGACATACCAACAACATCAGCACCGGTTGCTCTGAGAAATCGATATTCAGCTTTTGTTTCTAAGTTGGGTCCGGGAACAGCAACGTAAACTCCTTTATGAACCTTTATTTTATTTTCTAATGCAACTTCTTCTGCTAAGTTTATTAATTCAAGATTGTAAGCTTCACTCATATCGGGGAATCTTGGTCCGAGTTCATCTTCATTTTTCCCGATCAACGGATTATCACCTAATAAGTTAATATGATCATCCATCAACATTAAATCGCCTTTACGGTAAACAGGATTCATTCCACCACAAGCATTTGAAACCAGTAACGTTTCAACTCCGAGAAATTTCATCACACGAACTGGATAAGTGATTTGTTTCATCGTATACCCTTCATAGTAATGAAATCTTCCCTGCATAGCTACAACATTTTTATTACCGATCTTCCCGAAGATCAGCTTTCCGTTATGCGATTCAACTGTTGAAAGTGGGAAATGAGGTAGTTTGTCATAATCGATCTCGTTTTCAATCTTTATTTCTTTTACCAGCCCGCCGAGTCCTGTACCTAAGATAATTCCTATCGGATATTTCTCTTGAGTTTTTTTTCGGATAACCTCAAGGGTTTCGTCTATTTGGGATGTTAATGTATTCATAATGTTTTAAAGTTTATCTACAATTCCGTCGACGTCAACATCAAGATCTCTCTGTGAATCTGACTTCGACGAATTATCGGATTCCCTTCCCGCTTGTTCTACTTTTACTTCAAGTAAATTTGCCTGTGAGCCAACAATTGCTTTTAATTTTGAAATTATCAAATCTCTTTCTTCACGTAAATGATTAACTGCATTTTTTATTTCTACAGCATTACCCTTTGCATTCTCAATAATTTGCGCTGCTTTCAGTTCCGCTTCCTTGATCATCACACTTGTCTGTTTCTTTGTTGTTTCAAGCGATTTGCTGGAAGTTTCCTGTGCTTTTAATAATGTGTCCTGAAGATTCTTTTCAATTTTTTTGTATTCGGTAATTTCATCTTTTAATTCGATTATTTCCTTTTTAACCGAATCATTTTCCTGTAATATATTTTCCATCTCGTTCGAGAGCTTTTCAAGAAAAGCTCTTACCTCTTCAACATCGTAGCCGCGCATTGTTTTTGTAAATTCCTGGGCTTTAATATTCATCGGAGAGAATTTCATAAGTCCTTCCAATCTTTTGTATAATCACGCGGACCAAAAATTGCAGATCCTATTCTCACTATAGTAGATCCTTCACTAATAGCTATTTCAAAATCACTTGTCATTCCCATAGAAAGCTCGGTTAAATTATTACTGTGCTGATTCAATTCATCTTTCAATTTACGCAAATCGGAAAAACTTTTCCTAATTAAACTTTCATCATCAGTTAAAGGTGCCATTGTCATCAGACCAATCAACTGAATGCTTTTCAATAATCTGCAATGTTCAGCAAGTTTAAATACCTGTTCATCATCTCCGAGTCCAGATTTACTTTCTTCATCTGAAGTTTTAACCTCTAATAATATCTTCTGAATTTTACTTTCTTTCTCTGCCTGGTTATTTATTTCTTCAGCAAGAGATTTAGAATCAACCGAATGAATAAGCGACGAACTATTTACGACATATTTTACTTTATTGCGCTGCAGCATACCAATAAAATGCCATGTTACTTTATCACCCAGTATTTTAAATTTGTCTCTTAATTCCTGCGCCTTGTTCTCACCAAAATCAGTAACGCCAAGATCAGCAGCTTCAGTTATTGACTTTATACCGAAATACTTGGAAACTGCCACCAATTTTACATCGTGGGGTTCTCGACCCACAGACAGGCAGGTGCTGTTAATTTTCTCCTTTAACCGTTGTAAATTGTCAGCAATCATTTTAAAATCAGGATTGTGAATGTATCGCTTTTAGCCGCCAAAATCAATTTAATTTCAATATAATATAATTTGATCATTCTATTTTCAGAATACACTTTAGGAATTTATTGGACCCGGTTTTTGATCACGCAAAATTAACCAATCGTGTAAAAATTTACTGTTACTGTCTAATTATTAATTAGTCAGCTATCTTAATCAAAATATCCCGCCTATTTTTATTAGTTTTGAATATGTCAATTTCACTTTATTTGGAGTAAAAAATGAGCCTTCAATTATTAGATGATATAAAATTAAAAGCAAAAAATTTAAAGAAGACCATCGTTCTTCCCGAGTCTCAAGATGAAAGAGTATTAAAGGCAGCAGAAATACTCACAAAAGAAAAAATCGCTTCCGTAATTACGCTAGGTAAAGAAGATACCATAAGAAATGATGCTCAAAAACTCGATATCGATCTTACCGGTGTCCGAATTATTGATCCTTCTCTTTCAGATAAACTGAGTGATTTTACAAACATCTATTTTAACCTAAGAAAACACAAGGGAATAAAAATAGAGCAGGCAAGAGAAACAATTGCAAGGGATTTATTCTTTGGAGCAATGATGGTTCGTGAAAAGATGGCTGATGGAAGTGTAGCCGGATCAACAGCCTCTACAGCAGATGTTATGCGTGCGGGAATTCAATGTATAGGAATACCGAAAGGAATCTCCATAGTTTCAAGTTTCTTCTTAATGATATTCCCGGATAAAACATTCAGTTTCGCAGATTGTGCAGTAGTTCCTAATCCAGATGCTAAACAATTAGCCGATATTGCAATCTCAACTGCGGATAATCACCGAAAATTAACAGAACAGGAACCTTTCGTCGCAATGCTATCTTTTTCAACAAAAGGCAGCGCGCAACACGAAGATGTAGATAAAGTAATCGAAGCAACAAAAATCGTAAAGGAGAAAAGACCGGATATAAAGGTTGATGGAGAACTTCAGTTTGATGCTGCTGTTATAAAATCAATAGGGCAAAGAAAGGCGCCGGGAAGCTCCGTTGCAGGAAAAGCAAATGTTCTTATTTTCCCCGACCTTGACGCGGGAAATATCGGTTATAAAATTGCACAGCGTCTTGGTGGCGCTGAAGCTATAGGTCCGCTCGTCCAGGGATTAAATAAGCCTTGCTTTGATCTAAGTCGTGGTTGCAGTGTAGACGATATTGTTAATACCGCTGCGATTTGTGTGTTGATGGGTTAAGCCGGGACAACAAGTATTGCATAATTACACTACCCATTTTTTGCCTTACTACATCAAATCAGAAACAGTAGTTTTGCTTAAATTTGATTGTGTAAATGCAACTGTTGATAGTTTCAATAACGGTTTTACTTTTTAATATCCCCTTTGGTTATTGGCGTGTGGGTGTTATAAGGTTCTCATTGCAGTGGATACTTGCAATTCACCTGCCTGTTCCGTTCGTAATCCTGTTGAGGTTATATTCAGACATCGGATTTGCACTTTACACTTTTCCTGTTTTGGTAACTGCATATTTTCTGGGTCAGCTTACGGGAACTAAAATTTACAATCGAAGATTGGAATCGGATTTACAACCTGTAAGTTCCTGCTTTGTAATGGATACTTATAGAAGAATTAAATCCTAAAAAACAAGAAGGACAAAATGATGGCAAAAAGAATTTTTAATACGGCGATAACTGTTTTCTTATTTATTCTCATCTTTTTTGCACTAACAGGATCGAAACCTGGTACAAATAACTTTAAATCCGGAGATAAATTGAAAAACAACATAAATGATATAACCGTTAAGGATATGAACGACAGCACAATCAATCTTTCCGATTATAATGGCAAAGTTTTAATGATTGTTAATGTAGCCAGCAAGTGTGGTAACACTCCTCAATATGCAAAATTGGAGACCCTGTATAAAAAATATAGGTCAGAGGGTTTCGAAATCCTTGCTTTCCCCTGCAACGATTTCGGGGGACAGGAACCTGGAACTAATGAAGAAATAAAAACTTTCTGTACTACAAATTATGGAGTTACATTTAAGCTCTTTGATAAAATCAAGATACTTGGCAAGGATAAAAACCCGCTATATGAAAGGTTAACCAACAACGATGTTACCAAAAAGTCTGATATTGAATGGAATTTTGTAAAATTTATTATTTCTAAGAAAGGTGAAATCGTTGCAAGGTTCGGAGATAAAGTTCAGCCTGATACTCCTGAAATTATAAATACAATAAAAGATGAATTAGCAAAAGATTGATTCTCCTTAGAAATATCAATCTTTCAGATTTAATTCTTTACGAACTAGTAATTTCGCATCTATTATCTGCTGATGATCCATCATCAGCATTCCGCCGATGATTTTTATTAACCTGTCTTCATATCCATCCAATCGTTCATCGGTGTAAATCAGTCTCCATAGATTCTTTAACAATTTAAATTTGTCATCCAAAGAGAAGTTTTCATTTATCACATTGGAAAATTCATAAATGCTAATGCTTTCATCGGCTCGTTCTTCAGACAAAGTGAGCAATTCCTCTATATACTCATTATCAAGATTAAATTGTTCGTGTAATCCTTTTACTATACTTTTTCTCTCTTCTACAGTAAAAGTTCCATCTGCTTTTGCCATTTCTATAAAAATAGCTGCTGTTGCAACCTGAAGCTGTTTTTCATTGCTCATATCATGGTTACTGATACCAGGATTACCTGTTTCCACAAAATTTTTTTCTGTAAGAATTTTTCTTACGTTTTCAAACATTCCTTTCACTCCAATATTAATATTGATCTGCTATGTTGTAAACATAACCTTAAAACGAATAATATTTCAAGATAATATCTAATCAGATATCAAATTCAATCTCATCATAAATATTTTTCTTTTATAGGCAGATGGCGGTGATTTGCGAATTCTTTTAAATCCGACACTTCGATACAGATTTATCGCCGATGTTAATTTAGAATTCGTACTTAATTCAATTTTAGTTGCGCTTTTTTCAACTGCATAACCAATTGAGGTAAGCATCAGCTTTTTACCAATTTGTTTACCCCGGGCTTTTTCAGTTACTGCCATTTTAGTCAGCTCAAAAGTTGAGTCGTCTACCTTTATCATCGCACACGTTCCTACTACTTCATTTTCCAGAAGTGCGAAGAAAATTTCCCCGCCCTTATTTATAATCTCTTTTTCAGGGTTAGAAAGAAAACGTTTATCCTCTTCCTCAACAATAAAATATTTTTTAAGCCATTCTTCATTTAATTTTCTAAAATCTGATTTATATTTTTTCTTGTAAGAAACAATTGAAACCTTTTCCATTGCCTGTTGTTTCGATTTCTCTTTCATTCTCTCTAACAACATACCATCCTTTACATATTTATCCATCTGTCCCAAAGAGAATAGCATATTTGCATCAATCTCATCTATTATTGATTCAACTGTTTCACTCATTACCGAAATTACAGGTTCAAGTTTTTCGAAAGTGCTTCTACCTTTGGGAGTCAAATCCAAAATCGTTAAACGTTTATCTGATGTTGATTTACTAGTAGTAACTAATTTATCTCTTACCAGGTGACTAACAAGCTGAATAACTGCAGGATGTGTAAATCCTATCGAATTGGCAATTTCAGTTATGCTTCTTGAACTTCTTGTGCTCAGAATATTTAAAATAGGAATAGCTCTTGGATCTATGCCGGGAGAGTATTCCCCGAGTATCTTAGCAACCTGGGCAGATAGTATTTCCCCAGTTTTTCTGATTCTGGTACCTAAGAAAGCGTTATTAAATTGCATATTAAAAAATAGTAAATAATTACGTAACTATTTACGTAATATATTGAAAATATTCAATAAATATTAAATAACTTAGTTTATGATTGCAGATTCAATTCCGAAAGAAGATCTGGAAGGTCTAAAGGTTTTGTATACAATATGAAATTTCCATCGTCATCTCTAGGCCATTCCTCATTGGGTCTGTCGCAGTAAAGTTCGATGCCATTTCCGTCAGGATCTTTGATATAAATGGATTCACTTACACCATGGTCGGACGCTCCTTCAAGCGGATACTTTGTTTCCCACAGCATTTTAAAAGCTTTAGCTAATTCGTGGCGATTTGGATAAAGAATAGCAAAATGGTAAAGTCCTGAATGTCCGGTAGGAGGAGGGGTTACATCCGGACCCGCCCATGTATTTAGTCCGATATGATGATGATAATTTCCGGATGATAAAAACACTGCGGAGTTTCCAAATCTTGCGGTAACTTGAAATCCAAGCAAATCACGATAAAATTTTAAGGATCGCTCAAGATCAGCTACCGTTAAATGTACATGACCTATTTGTGTGTTTGGATGAACTGAATAATCCATAATATTTGTCCCTCTACAATTTAGCTCAAAATTAAAAGAATTCTGTTAAAAACATTTTACACTTTACCATTTATCGGAGTTGGTTTTATTTTCCAGATTTTGTCAGAATACTCCTTGATGGATCTATCACTGGAAAATTTCCCAATTCGCGAAACGTTATATATCGATTTTCTTGTCCACTCATCAACATTTCGATATACACGACTTACTTCATCCTGCTTATCAATGTAAGATTGATAATCAGCAAGCAGACAATAATAATCTTCATTTAGCAGACTATCGACAATCGGCTTAAAAATTCCCGGTTCGTTTTTATTAAAATAGTTCGATGCAATCATATCAATCACGCGTTTCAATGACGTGTTCTTCTTGTAATATTCTTTTGGATCATATCCTTTCTTTTTAAGATCAGTTATCTCATCAGCTAACAAACCGAAAATGAAAATATTTTCTTCACCCACTTCTTCTCTTATTTCAATATTTGCTCCGTCCATAGTTCCGATAGTTAAAGCACCGTTCAATGCAAATTTCATATTTCCGGTACCGGAAGCTTCCAATCCCGCCATTGAAATTTGTTCTGAAAGTTCCGAAGCCGGGATTATCTTTTCGGCGAGCGATACCGAATAATTTTTCAGGAATACCACTTTTAACTTATCGCCAATTGTTTTATCAGTATTCACAACAAATCCAACAGAATTGATCAGCTTGATTATCAGCTTTGCCATCTGGTAAGCAGGGGCTGCTTTTCCACCGAAGACTATTGTTCGCGGGACCATATCAATTTTAGGATTATCTTTTATCCTGTTGTATAGAGTAATCACATGCAAAACATTCAGAAGCTGTCTTTTATATTCGTGAAATCTTTTAACCTGTACATCGAATAATGATTCAGGATTAACTTTAATCGTCAGCTCTTTTTCTATATAATCAATCAACAATCTTTTGTTTAGCCACTTGGCACTTCGCCAGTTTTCCTGAAATGATTTATCATCAATAAATTCCTCGAGTCTTCTAAGTTCTGTAAGACTCCTTATCCAATTATCCCCTATTTTATCGGTAATCAATCTTGATAAAAAAGGATTGGATGTTTTAAGCCATCTTCTCGGCGTAATACCATTTGTGATGTTTACAAATTTACCGGGGTAGAATTTATTGAAATGGAAAAATATATTTTTCTTCAGAATTTCCGTATGAAGTGCTGCAACACCATTTACCGCAAAACTTCCAACTATCGCGAGGTTTGCCATTTTAACACTTCCCCCGTCATTATTATCTATTATCGACATCTTTGCTAATACTTTTTCATCAGTTGTATATTTTTTCTTTACTTCTTCAAGAAATCTGTTATTAATTTCATAAATTATCTGCAGATGTCGTGGTAATAACTCTTTAAAAATTGAAAGCGACCAAATTTCTAAAGCTTCCGGTACAACTGTATGATTTGTATAAGCAAATGTTCTTGATGTTATCTGCCAGGCTTTATCCCATCCAATCTTTTCTTCATCAATAAAAATTCGCATTAGTTCCGGGATAGAAATTACTGGATGAGTATCATTCAATTGAATTGTGGTTTTATCAGCAAAATCATCCATAGAATCGTGGTTAACCTTATACTTTCTTATTATATCCTGTAAAGTCGCGGATGAAAAGAAATACTGTTGCTTTAATCTTAAAAATTTTCCTTCTACATAACTATCATTTGGATATAGTACTTTTGAAATTGTCTCAGATTCATTTTTATTTGAAACAGCAGCTACATAATTACCAATATTGAAATCCTTAAAGCTGAAGTCCTTTGATGCTTTCGCCTGCCACAATCTTAAATTATTAACTGTATTGTTTTTATAACCGGGAATCGGAACATCATAACCCAAAGCTAAAACGTCTTCAGTATCAACCCAGTCAAAGAAGTAAGTCCCGTCCGGGTTAATTTTTTTCTCAACTCTTCCGAAAAATTTTACCCTGTGGGTAAGGTCTCTTCTCATTATGTCCCATGGATTTCCACCACTTAGCCAGCTATCGGCGTATTCTACCTGGTAACCGTTTTCAATTTCCTGTTCAAAAATTCCGTACTCATAACGTATTCCATAACCGAATGCAGGAAGCTCAAGAGTTGCCATCGAATCCAGGTAACACGAAGCCAGCCTTCCCAAACCACCATTGCCCAATCCCATATCTTTTTCAAACTCACGAATCTCTTCCAGACTGTAGCCATCCTTCTTTAAAATATTATAACACTCATCGTACAAATCCATATTGATCAGTGTATTTCCAAGCAACTGTCCCATCAGGTATTCCAGGGAAAGATAATAAACCCGTTTTACATCTTTATCATAATACTGGTTTTGGGTTCTTAGCCATCGTCTGACCAAACGATCCCGAACAGCTAAAGACAATGCAAAATATGCATCGTCTCCTGTAGCTGTAATTTTATCACGGACTAATTCAAATTCCAGATGCTCTGCGAACTGATTTGAAAGAGAATAGGTCCTTGGATCTTCCTCATCTGTAAAAAATAAAGAATCTGCTGGTTTTGTTTTATCTCGTTTACCCATTTGTTAACATTAAACAATATTTATAATAACTTAATAATTACGTTGTAATTTAAAGTAGTGTATGTATTTAACAAAATGATAATTTTTTGAAATAATCGATTTGAATGGTATAATTGCCCCGATTCAATTTCTTCTTTATTGAATTAATGCTATCGTTCCAATTTTTTTAAATAAATGAGAGCGCATTTATAATTTTATTTCTGCCAAAAATAATTTCAGATTTTTCCTTCCAAATAACTTTTGCGTTTTGTCTCCGGAAATTTTTCAATAGCATAGCGAAGCATTGTTCTCGGTATTTTTTTATAATTCTTCTTTAAATATGATTCAAGAGTTTTTATGTTAGACTTGCCTATTTCCCTTAACATCCATCCCGCAGCTTTATGAATTAAATCATGTTTATCGTTTAATAATATATCGCATATTTGAATTGTGGTTTCAAAATAACCAGTTTTTATAAATGTGTATGTTGATAAAATTGCAATTCGCTTTTCCCAAAGGTTTGATGATTTAGCATATTTAATCAGAATATTTTTATTGCGATTTAATAAATGTTCTCCCGCTATTTTAGGTGCTGATAAATCTACAAGATCCCAATTGTTTACATAATTCCGGTTTTCAAGATAAAAAGAATAAATCTTTTCTTTTAATTTCTCATCAGCTTTCCCATACTGATCAACCAGAATGAATAAGGATACAAGTCGTTCTTCGTGAATTTTGGATTTAATCAATTGCCCTAAATCATTAAAACTAAGATCACAAAATTCTTTTGCAATTTTCCTTAGAACCGGAACTTTAATTCCAACGAAAACATCTCCTTCTCCATATTCTCCCTTACCGGTTTTGAAAAACTTCTGCAGTGTTTTAGCATGGCTGGTATTACCACTTTTTTTTATTATCGATCTGATTTCGGTTAATTTCATGTTCATAATAATTCTTCAGGTTAAATTATATCGACAGGTATAAAGAAGCAAAAAGAGTTTAAAAACAATGAGAGCTATGCTACAATATTTTCTATTGCTGTTAAAAGATCTATTTTGGCAAAAGGTTTTACTAGAAATTTATCAGCGCCAGCCTGATAAAACTGGGCTATTTTATCATGCATAAATTCGCTTGATAACACAAGTACAGGACGTTTAAGCGGATCGTTATCTTTTATTTCTTTAACCATTTCAAGACTCTGATCCCAGAGATTTTTTGGAATATCGAGAATAATAAGTGAATAAGATCCGTCTTCCATCATATTTGTTTTATATTCCCTGAATTTATGAACTTCAAATTCATATTCACTACCTAAAAATACTTTTATAAGATCGTGAGTTTCACCGGAGTCATCAAACATTAATATGTTATTAAGTTCAAAGTCCTCTTTAGAGACGGTTGGGGCAGGAACCTGTGTTTGGTTTTTCGATAGAGGAAGAGTAACCGTAAAAGTTGTACCAACACCTTTTATGCTGTCAACAAGTATCGATCCGCCCATCTTTTCAATATATCGTTTAGAAAGAGCAAGGCCAAGACCATTGCCCTCGAAAGTTCTTCCAATATTTAAATCTTCCTGGCTGAACGGCTGATAAAGATGATCCAAATACTGCGACGAGATTCCAATCCCCGTATCTTTTACTTTACAAGTTGCTAATCCTCTTTCTTCCAATATACTTATTTCCACATCAATAAAACCATGGCGTGTAAATTTTATAGCATTTTCGAGCAGATTATTTATCGATGTTTCCGCACACTGCAAATCCATTTCTACAAAAATTTTCTTCTTTGGAGAATGTACTTTTATATCCAGCTTTTTTTCATTCGCATTCTTTTTATGTACAGCAACACAATTGTGCACCAGTTCACATATATCATAAGAGTCAATGCTCATTTTATAATTGCCGGCTTCAATCTGTGCAAACTCCAGCATCTGCGTGATGCTTTTAAACAACCTGGAACTGCCTGAATATAAATTATCTAAATAAACTCTTTCCTCGGCAGTGAATTTATCTCTTAAATTCTCTTTTATAATTGTTGAATAACCTAAAATAATATTCAGCGGCGTTCTGAGCTCATGTGATAAAACAGTCAGGAATGTATCCTTTAATCTTTCTGCTTCGTTCCCGGTATCACGGGCTTTTTTAATTTCCTCCTCAGCTAAGACCTGTTCTGTTTGATCTTCATGCAAAAGTACAGCAAGAACTTCATCATTATCAATTATTGGAAAAATACTTGTTCTGAATAAAGGTGCGGCATTATCGCTGCTTATAAGAAGTGAATCAACATAATTATCAATCGTTGTATATTTTTGTTGAGCAATAGCATCTTTAATAACCTGCTGTGCCCCGATCCGTCTCAATTCATTATCATTAAAAATATTGTATTCTTTTATTTCGGATAATGTATATCCCCATTGAATTGTAAACAATTCATTAACATATACGATTCTTCCCTCCTTGTTTATAACCTGGATAGGAAACCGTATTGAATCATATAAAAGACGAATATGTTTTTGTAGTGATTCCGACATTTCTTAATTAGCCGGTAATGAAATCCGGACAAAAGCTCCTGTTTTTGAATTCGTTATTTCAATTTTTCCGTTATGTCTGTCAACTATGCTTTTACATAAGTATAAACCATACCTACCTTTTCTATCAGTGTTTGAACCAAATGGATTATTTAAAATATCGGGAGGAAATCCCGGACCGTTATCTTCAATTTCGAGTACTATATTGTTATCCTCCGAATAAGATTTTATGATTACGGTGGAATCTTTTTTAGCTTCAGCTGAATTAGTAAAAAGATGAACAAACAGATGCTGTATCTGTTCGGAATCATAACTGCATGGAGGCAAACTGTTCAACTCGATATTAAAAGTAACGGCATAAAACTTTTTCATTGGTGATAAATATTTAATAACAGATTGTATAGTTCTGTTTATGTCACCGCTATCTTTGTTAAGGTTCAATAATGAAGTTTCCAGTAATACCTGGGCAAATTTTTGAATATTCCTTATGCTGTCAATCGCTACTTTAGATTTCAATTTTAATCTATCAAACAATAAGCCATTACTGTCAATAACTGTTTCATATTCTCTTTGTGTTTTTTCAATCGTTCTCATTAAACTTTCTGTTTCAAGCAAAGCTAAATGAACAAGTCCCTGAAGTGACTGTCCAATCTCGGCATCAATACTTGACTTTAATGTTTTACGTTCAGCCTGAATTAACTGGGAATTAGCTTCCTGCAAAGCAGCATTTGCCGCAACTTCCGCATCATATAATTGTGCGTTTCTTATTGCTGCTGCTGCCTGTCCCGCTAAAATTTCAAATGTACCCGTAATTTCCCTGATTTTAATTTTCTGAAGATACTTACTATCAACATAAATAACGCCGATCTTCTTATTATCAGTTATTAATGGGGAACAGAGGATAGTTTGAAGATCTAACTTTAAGATACTCTTAGTCGTATCATAATCAGTATCACTTTGTGCTCCTTCAAGAAAGATTGACTGACCTGTAAGAAAAACATCATCAACAACTGAGTTACTAACGTTAAAAGATTTAGCAGGTAGTTCATTATTTTGGAAATCTAATCCTAGCCGATATTCAAGCTGATCTTTTTCATCCTTTAAAACAATAAATCCTCTTTCCGAATTAGTAAGCCGAATTGCATTTTTCAACACAAGCTGCAGAACATCCTCGAGAATCAGCGAACGATTGATTGAATTGAGAATATTGAGAATTGCTTCCAGGTTTTTAACGCGTTCCGAAGTTTCTTCAGTTGCAAGTGTAGCTTTGAGACCAGAATCGATATTTTTTTTAAATTCTGAGAACTTCATTTTTAATCAAGACCTGCCAAATAAATCTGTATTCTAACTTATAAATTTTTGGTTGAATTTAATAGAAAACAAATACCATTCCTACTAAAATCCTCAATCTTTCAGAAGTTTAATTGATAAAAACCACTCCCAACCCGTCATTTTTTCCGACCAGGCTTTTGCTATTCCCGTTGATAATGTCGACTCTAAATTTGACCAATGTTTCAGTTTTATATCCATTTGAGCACCCAGATTTATCCAATAATTTCCCTGTTCCGCATTCGTTATAAGTGGTTGGGAATATAGTGAAAAATCAAAATGATTTATAAACTGATCAGCAATTTCCCAGCCGCTTACTCTTATAGGCGGGAAAGCATTTTCAAACATTAGTTTGAAGAACTTAGTTGTCATCATACTATAGATCGGAATTCCCGGATATCGGAATACTTTTCGGAACTGCCGTACTAATCCATTGTCGACTGCTCTATTACCAAAACCACCGAAATAAAATCTACCTTGAATAGCATTTACATTATCCTTTAAATAACCTCCTGCAGCACTAAAATGAATAACATTATGTTCAGCTAGCCATAATGCATACTGATCATATTCTAAATAACCATTTAAAAGTGCTTGTATATTTTCAAACTGTGTTGCATACAAAGTTAGCGTTAAAGAAATTTGATTGCCATTTTCCCAATCGGAACTTCCTATAGTTCTTCTCAGGTTTTTACTCGTAATATTTGTAACCAGTACACCGAAGTCAGGTTCCGATACACGCGTCAAATTATCATTTATGTATTCCACATCCCGGAAGAAAGAAAATGAAGTTTCCTGTTTTATGGAATGGGGCTGACCGTAAAGCCAATAATAACTATAACCCAATTTAAACCTGGAACCTATCATCCCTCTTTTCCGTGAATTAAAAATGTCAAAAAAGTCCGGACCATTGTAGGCATACTCAAGAGAAACTCTCTGCAGATAAGAATATTTTATTTGCAGATGAAAAAAAGGATAACTCGGTATTTCATTAAACGGCGATACACCCATTTCGACAGTAAAATCATGGAGAAGCAAGGGATCGGAAATATGACTAAAAATACCAACAACTAATTGATTCTGAAATCCGCTAATAACCGGAACAAAAGAATGAAGATGGAGATTTGCTAACCCGCTATAAGATCTTTCATTAGTAAACTTCGATTCATCAACAATTTCAGCGGCATTTTTTAACGTCCAGTTATAAATTTTAGGATTCTGGTCCACAATTTTTTGCCCATAATAATTTATTGCAGGCAGATATTGTGCAGGTTTGTTCGCTATCATTTCAGGGATAAATCCATCCGTTGTAAATTCAAAAACAAACAAGGAGTCTGATGAGATTTCAATTGGTTTAAACAAACCGGTAATACAATTTGTTAAAGCCGTAATGGCTGAATTTTCGAAATCGTATCTGTAAATATTTGAAACGCCATTTGTATATGCATTCCAGTAAATTGTATGTTCATCTTCACCCCAGGAAGGATTTTCCGGCGTTCCTTCTGATGTAATTGTTTTGAATTTTACCGGTTCACCACTTAGTAAATTTCTAACATCAAATACAATAATAGATTGCTGACCATTTGAGCGATGTAAAACGGCAGCCAGTTTTTTTCCGGTTTTAGATACGGCAAGATGCGAAAGCTCATCACCGAAATCGAACGAAAACACCTGGTTAACCTCCTGATAGGGATAAGCAGAAATTACCAATGTAGAAAGACCACCTTGCTGCTGTACGCCCCACAGATCGTGAGTATTCGGACTTACAGTAATATTACCAATCCTGCTATCCGGGAAAATTTTCTTTGTATTTCTGGAAAACAGATCTACAACCCAAACATCTCTAAATAACTTATTATTGTTGGTTGTATAGAAAAAAAGATCATTACTTTCATCAAACGCGGTAGATGCGACCTGGTACATACTCGGTGTCGGTAAAGAAACCATCTCTTCAGAATTTCTGGTAAGCAAATGGAATTTCTGTAGTGTCCCAAGATGTGCAGATTTGTGATAACCATATATGACCGATAATGTTTTGGAATCGTAATACGGTTGGGTAACCCAACCGAAGGCTGAAAGACTTAATCTTTTTTGCGGGGTTATCGGTGCCGACCTTATAAGATCAATATTTTTACTTTGAAATTCTCTTTCCTCTTTACCAAACTTCTTCCATGCTTTATCAAAGTCTTCATCAAACACATCATTAAACTTTCCAACAAAACCGGTTAGATTATCATTTGGAAATGTTTTGAACCAGTCAATTACTTTATCGACCCCGTAATGTACAGCCAGGTATGAAACGAACCGAGTTCCATAAAAATAAAAAATATTTTCAAGAAATATTGATTTATGAGACAGGATAGTTTCAATATCTCCAACATTTGGAAATTCTTTTCCTTCTCTGATAAATGTTCTGAAATACATTTCATCGAAATTTCCCAATGTTCTGCCGTACCCGCCACTCAACCAGGTTTCCATAAAAACAGCAATGCCTTCCTGATACCATCGTGGTGTATACCTGGTATAATTGGTAAGTATACTATATATAGTTGTAAATGGCTGACTCTTTTCCGGTGGTACTTTACCAAAAACTGTCCTCATAGCAGATTCAAGATCGGAGGCCTGATCATTGACAAGGATATGAACCAGCTCATGACTGAGAAGCCATTGAATTCTTTCATTGTACGGAATAGCTTCATACCCTGGTTCAAACGATTCAATTTCCAACCGGATATAATTTTGTGGAACCGTGGTTGTTGCACCAAATCCATAATCACTTACATCATAAGTGTTTATAACTATTTTCCCTGTCGGTGTATAATCAAATATAGATGACAACCTTTTTAATGAATTCTCGGCGCAAGCTAAAATATGATTAACTAAGTGGGCGTGGCTTTCCCTGTAAATTATCCTGAAATGTTCGCTTTCTTTTTCATACCAATCAGATTCTTCTCTTTCAAAAAAATGCAGAATGATCTCGTTATTGTTCTTCGATTCAACAATTTCGTAGGCAATATATGTGGAATCTAACTTCAACCTGACAATAGTATTATTTTCATCTTTTTGTAAATCAAAATCCTGAACAATTTTATTCTTCTGAATATCTTCTTTTGTATCTGAATCTATATACGTATTTCTGAGATAAACAAAGAATTCATTATCTCCATTTCTTCCGATAGAATATCTTGCTCTTTTTAATAACTCTATTTTTAAAAATGATGTAAGACTATCTTTTTTTAATGTTATCTTCCAAATTTTGTTCTTACCAGTTGCCAAATCACTTGTCACAAAAAATTTATTCGGGCTGACAACAATAATCTTACTTTCCGAGAGGCTATTTAATAATTCAAGTGAAGAATTTAACGGGATGAAAATTTGTTTATCAAGTAAGTGTATTGAAGTTGGTAACTGGTAGGTTTCAGATTTATCTGAACTCTTCGAATATATTAAAAAATAAGGAGTGTTAACAATTGCACTCAACTTAAATAAAGTGAAATCAATTGTAATTTTTCTGCCAGAATCATCATACAAATAGTTGTAACCCAAAATCTCTGACAGATCAGGTAGCGAAATATAAATCGATCCTTCAAAGTTATAAGATTGAAGTAAATATTCGTTTGTGTCTTTAGTTACACTAATATTCGAGATTTCCTGAGACAGACTAATTGAGTAGAATATCAAAAGACAAGCAATAATAATTCTGATCATTTACGCTGGAGTATTACAAATAGAATAAAAAATTGTAGAAAATAAAACATGATTTTTGAATTAAAAAGATATGGTTTTCCTTTATTATATAAAAGATTCCCCATTTGAATTAAAGTAACACATGAATTAAATCCTAATAAAAAAGCCTTCAAGGACTGAAGGCTTTAAAGTAGGCAATTTGGAGAACTAATCCATGTTAGCGGTAACATAAGGTGAGATTACCGATAACAAATAATAACTGATGAACTTATCTTGTCCAGCCATACCGGCTGCCAAGCTCATCAAGCTGCGAACTTGATCTTGTCCAGCCATATCGACTGCCAAGCTCATCAAGCTGCGAACTTGATCTTGTCCAGCCAT
>Ga0307425_1000273_pt1 | contig 32589 bp, 32 predicted proteins | sample SalMarWE160330MG_FD_202152 | JGI IMG/M metagenome (GOLD analysis project Ga0307425, IMG submission 202152) | Salt marsh sediment microbial communities from the Plum Island Ecosystem LTER, Massachusetts, United States - WE1603-30 | ecosystem: Environmental > Aquatic > Marine > Intertidal zone >... | reverse complement strand
TACCGAAAAAGGCCTGGTTACTTATGGGGGGAGGGCCCTGCATGTTATCGTAGGAGATTCCACGCTTAAAGGAGCAAGGGAAAAGGCCTACAGGAATATCGAACTCCTCGCCTTTGAGGATCACAATAATAACGGGATAAATTGCCTGCGCTTCAGAAAGACAATTGGGCTTTAGTCCTTACAGGATATTTATGGGTTTTCACGTTCCAACTAAAAAAAACAGAAATCTAAAAACGCTGATTGATCATATAAATGAAGATGCGGAACTGCTTCAGTTATGGAAATGTGCGAATGTGAATGCGGTTGATCGCAGCGGAATCAATGATCATGGTGAAGTTCATATCCGTATAGTGTCCAATGCAGCCTTAAGAATACTGCGCCTGTTGGTGAAAGGCGGAGTTGAGCCAAGTGTGGTAAAAGATCACGGAATGAAAATAGAAGATGCGGAGGTGATCGTAGTTCTTGCCGCATGTCTTCATGATATAGGCATTTCAGCTCATCGGGACGATCATGAGAGATATAGTCTTTTTTTGGCTTATCCAAAGGCCCGTGAACTCTTGACCGGCATTTACGAAGAACCGGACCTGACAACTATGGCGTCAGAAGTAATGCACGCTATTATTGCACACAACGCAAAGGAGACCTGCCTCACAATTGAATCAGGGGTCTTAAAGGTTGCTGATGCACTGGACATGACCGAGGGCCGATCACGCATTCCTTTCGAAACCGGCAAGGTAAATATTCACTCCGTCTCGGCTCAGGCTGTTGACTCGGTTGATATTGAGAAGGGCGATGAAAGACCGGTCAAATTAGTTATAAAATTAGCCAACTCGGCAGGTATTTTCCAGGTCGACGAGCTACTTCGTAATAAGCTAGAAAAATCCACAATTAGAGAATATGTCGAAATCGTGGCCAAAATTGAGGGAGAGACGGAGCGCAGGCTCATTAAAATATATAAGGCATAGGGAGGCTGTCGGAAAACCCCCATCTACTGCGTTATCCTCATCTCTCGTCATTGCGGCGTACTTCTATGTACGACTCATTCCTCGCGATTTCGGATGCCTTGTATCTGGAGATTTTCCATCAGCCTACTAGATAGAATATTTGGAAGTATTTGTTAAAGAAACAAATAAGCCGATAAGGATGGCTTATTAATCATTCATCCTACGATTGGCATCGCCGAAAAGGTGCTTGAAACCATCTTGCCATCACTTATGAACATTACAAAAAAATTGTGTCCAGACTTAACGCATATAAAAAGTATTTCGGGGTGGGGCCTTTCGGGGCGCTCATCAGCTTTTTGCTTTTGGTTTTGGCTTGGGTGGTAGACTGGAGAATCGGTTATCCCAAAATTATGCACAATCCATTGCCACTCAGATATATAGCCTTGATGCTTTTTGTTTTAGGGTTTTATCTGCACTTCTGGACTATGTTTGCGCTAAAGAACTGGTGGAAAGAGGGCAGGTTATGCACTAAAGGCCCTTTCAAGTATCTAAGACATCCTATGTATGCAGCCTGGATAACGTTTGTAACATTAGGCTTGGCCCTTGCGCTTAACTCATGGGTTATTCTGTTGTGGTCAATTATTTTGCATCCGGTCTGGCACTTATTGGTGATCAAAGAAGAGAAAATGGCCGAAGATGTATTCGGTGATCAGTATCGGACTTATTTCTCACGAAGGGGTCGTTTTATCCCCCGTTTTCGCCTACCACCTGACTCTCCACCCTGACGATGTCGCCCCTGAGGATCTTTCTCAAAGCCTTTTTGTCCACGGCCTTCAGTCTTCCAAAGACATTCACTGCACTTGCCGCAACCGGTTGCTTTCCATAGGTTGCAGGCGTGGGCCCAAAGAATATGCAGAAGGCTGGCCCTTCGGGCCAGTAGGCCAGATCTCCGACATTTACCCTGGTCTTTGCCCCCTTTTCGAGTCTTACCTTGACGGGCACTTCAAAATAGATCTCTTCGCCCCAGGTTCGGACATAGGCCTCCAAAGGTAAGGCTTCGTAAATGGCCTTTCCGGTTGGGGACTCAAAGACCTCGGCCTCAATCGAATAATCTCTGAAAGTGATCCGAATGGTTTTGGTCTTGGAGGGTGCCTGGCCTTGGATTGAAGCATGAGGCAGGAAAAAGACGATAAGGGTTAAAAAAAGGATGAGATATGTTAAATCAGGTTTTGTCATACGGAAGCTGAAACTGTAGGGTTATTCCCAAGAAGGGTTGATAAACACTGCTACAGAATCCGTCAATAGACATTCCTACCCATGTTCTAAGTCATTGAAGGGCTCTTCGCATCCTGCTGTTTATCTCAAGTTTTTCTAGGGACAATCTTATCACATCCCTGGACAAGTCCTTTTCGGTCGTATAATTCGCAAAAAACCCTTTTACTTCATCCTCTCTTCCAAGTCCGCACACCGGAACGATCCCTGCAATCACCCTCTCATAATGCAGTGGATGGAGTTGCTCAAGCTCTTTGACCTGTGAACTGTACCAGTCCCACATAGTGGGTATTGCATAAGGGTTTGCGGCCATGGCCACTGCGGATATAAATTTATTCCGATTCGGCACGCTTTCCAGGATATACTGCTGGGCCCTTTCAATCAGTATCCTGTCACTGAAGCTGGAAAGTGCCACCAATATATTTATCCTTTCATGCTCGCTTCTGGACGAATGGAGTCTTCTATCAAACCAATCGAAGACCTTGTTTCCACCTCTTGCAGCGCCTGCCTGCATGACGCTTTTCATAATGTCCGGATGAACGGCACCTCCACCCAAGAGTGACGAAAATTTTTCAAGTGCGAATTTTTCCGCAATCTTGGAACCATACAGCACGGCATGAAACAGAAACTGGTCCCTGATCACGGACGTGGTGTTTTCTTCATCCGGGTCCGGCTCATAACCTATATGAGCAAGTGTGTTCTCAAGAATTTTTAGCCCTATTGACGCCACATGTTCTCTTTCAGGTTCTTCCATGATCAGATATGCATGAAACAGGTTTTCCGCAATACCGATAAGAGGAAGGAATGCCTTTTCATGAGAATAATTCGCAAGAAACCGAAAATAATCATTCAATTCAACGTGGCCGCTTTTAACCAAGGCATAGAGGTCGTTTTGAACGCCCCAGCGGTCTTCCGCCCGGAGTTTCTTGCCGGATACCAGTGTGCCAAGCTTTTGCAGGTCGCTCCACTCTTCGTATCTCACTCTATAAAATCCGGTTTGCATGTCATTGATTTTGTAAGCAAATACGTTATCGCCTATATCTAAGTTCGTCTGTTTGTCTGCGAGTAGCGCTGAAAAGAATTTTGAATCACCATTGTTATAGAAGACCCTCACAATCAACGGAACAAGCCATGTCTGATCTGAATCATTGGGCAAATAGGTGAATCGTCTTTGGGTAAGAACAAGCCTGTTCCCTTGTTTTTTTGCTTCAATAATGGGGAGGCCCCGCTGTTCGACCCAGCTTTTCATTATTTGGGTTATGGGTATCTCTGAAACTTTTTCAAATGCCGTCCACATATCCCGGCTTGATGCACAGGCAAAGGCATGCCTTTTCAGGTAATACCTGAGCCCTTCTTTAAAAGTCTCCTCCCCTATATATCCTTTGATGTGCCTCAATATGCTTGCGCCTTTGTTATAGATAATCGGGGCCGTAGCAGCGTTGATGACAACATGTTCTCCTCCGGGGATCTCTATGGGGAATGTTTCAAGTAACGAATCCCGGTCAAGGGCGGTATTTGTCTGGGAATGCAGGAATTGTTGCCACATGTCCCATTCCGGGTAATAGTGGTCTACGGTACCATAACCGAAATAGGTAGCGAAACTTTCGTTCAGCCAGAGGTATTTCCAATCAGAAGGTGTGACCAGGTTTCCAAACCACTGGTGTACTATCTCATGGGCAATCACCTCACAAATCCTCTCTTCTCCCGCCTTGGATGTGGTCTCCGGGAAATGAAGAAGCAAATTTTCCCTGAATGTAACGGCACCCCAGTTCTCCATTGCGCCGAAAGCGAAATCAGGAACGGCGATCAGGTCAAGCTTTGGCAGAGAGTATCTTGTTCCGAAGTTTTCTTCACAGAAATCCAGTGATTTCCTACCGAATTCCAGCCCGAATCTTGCGTGCTCTATCATTCCTTTTATGGCCGCTGCCCTAATCAGCACCTCTCCGGGCTTTTCAATGAATTCAAAATCGCCAACACCGAAGAAGAGCAGATATGTGGACATTTTAGGTGTCTGCTGGAATCTGACTAACTTCTTGTCTTTGCCAGTGGGTTGTTCCAGAGTTATGGGTGTATTCGATATGGCCGTGAGATTCTTATCAATGACCATTTCAATGTCAAAAGTCGCTTTTTTGACCGGACGGTCAAAACAGGGAAATGCTCGCCTTGCTTCGCTTTCTTCAAACTGTGTGACTGCTATGTGCTTTTCCTTTCCGCTGGCGGAATATCTGCTCCTGTAAAACCCGGCCATCTTATCGTTTATTTGTCCCGTATAATCTATCTTCAGGTTGACATAACCTTCCTTTTCATTGGGCAGGGATATGGTCAATTCTTCTTTTTCAGGAATGATCTGAAAGGTGCAGTCCACAAATCCGGCATCCACCCTTACCATGCAAGTCAAGACGGCTAATTCCATGACGTTAAGGGTAACTTCACTCACCGGTTTTAAAGTCTTCAATAATATCTCAGTGCTCCCGGAGAAGCTGAAATCATTCAAGTCGGGTTCAAGGTGGATTTTGTAGTTTATTGGATTTACTTCGGTCATCTCTGTCCTTAACTTGCCACTTGTGCAGTCATTCATTTTATTTCATGTCCACCGGTTCTCGTCCAGGGGCGGAGATCCCGCGACGGGCTAGTAAAGAACCCTCGAGACGATGAAGGACAACCAGTGCCTTGAGATAACTGACCACCGCTTCAACTTCGTAGATCTGGCTTGAAACAAGGTCCCTCTGTACCTGGGCCACGAGAAAGCTGGTCGACCTCCCCACGCGGTATTTTTCGGTCTCTATTCTCAGCTTTTCCTCCTGGAGCTCACGGGTGATTGAGGATGCAGAAATCTGCTCTTTGGCCCGATTGACCTCAATGTAGGCTGTACGGACATCCGTTTCAATCAGTTGCGAGAGGTTGCTGATCGCCTTTTCCGCCTGATCCCGCTGCAGCAGAACTCTCTCATGGTGCCCCCTGGCCTCACGGTTGTGGAAAGGATACTCAAACCGCAAACCCGCTAAAACATCATAGTTGTCAGAGGTGACTTCTCTTATGGACCGGCCGAAGGAGTCCGCATATCCGGTTTTGCCGAGAACAATGAAAAGATCCATCTTGGGAAGCAGGCCGTTTTTGGTCTCCACCACTTCCAGGTCCCCTTTTTGGAGTTCCAGGCGGGCCTGGTTGAGGTCGGGCCGCATGCGGAAGGCGACTTCGACGTGACTTGTCACGGGGTCCAGGCCGGCATCAGGCACAGCAGGCCGGTTCAGGATGCTGATCTCCCTGTCCCAGGGGTTGGGACCGGGTGGATTCAACAATCGAATCAGATAGAGACGCCTTGTTGCCAGAGAACTGCGCGCGTTGATGAGGTCCTGCCACCGCAAGGCCCTCTCCGCCTTGACTGCCGTCAACTCGGTCTCTGCCAGCTTTCCCACGCTGATCATCTCATCCGTCTCCCTGAGCTGTTGCTCCACCAGTTTCAGGGATTCCTCGAAGATCCGGATCCGGGCCTGATCAAGGGCATAATCCCAGTAAGTCTCCTCCACCTGTGCTGCCAGGGCCTCGGCAAAGCCTCGCAATTCGTATTCCGAAGCATGGGTGTCCAGCTCAGACCGTCTGAGCCTGGCCAGATTGACATCTCGCCCCCTTCCACGGAGGAGGGCCTGGGTTACACTCAATCCCACTCGGTGTTGATGACTGTCAACGTAGGAATCAGTCCACGTACTGGCAGAAGACATATCGAGGCCCAATTCCGTTCCCGTAGCGAAGAACCTTGAGATCCCCAGGGTTGCCTCCGTCTCTCTGCTTTTTTCCTCAGATACTTTAAGGGGGTCTCCCGACCAGTCCTCACTCTTTTCTTCGGTATAACCGAAAGACCATTCCAGGACGGGATCAAACCGAGCCCGTTCCTGCTCTTCGAAGGTACGGCTGATCCGGGGATTCAAACGTTCAATCTCGAGGGACCGGTTGTTTTCCAGGGCAAAAAGAACGGCGTCCTGCACAGTAACTTTAATCGGGCCTTTATAGTTCAGAGAAAGGACGCCTTCCTCAGCGGCATACGCGGGAGGGATGAAGGCGCCGAGGATAGATACGGTCATGACCAGGGTGAGTGCCATAAGCACTTCAAGAGATCCTCCGGCCGCACGTCGACTTGCCCTTATCTGGACAGAAGGTCTTATGCCAGGATACGTCGCCAATCCACGCATGCCTTTCTCCTCATAACCGGTGAGTCTGGATGGCATCTTTTTCCTCAATCAGGAGAACGTTTCTTAAATATATTTACAATGAACGACGTCATTGTGAACGAAGCGAAGCAATCTCTAAGGACTGGAAAACCCAATGAGATTGCCTTGTCACTTGCGTTCCTCGCAATTACAAGAGAGTGTAATGCCTTTTTTCTTGTTTTTGTCATTTAGATATTTGATATTCGGATTTAAAATTTTAAATTAAGTTTTTCGAGACACAAAACTTGGCTAAATTATTTAACTTATTTCTGGGACGCAACATTATGATATCTGGCATTTTCGTGATATCGCATCAGGACGGGTTGTTCCTTATTTCATTTTTGCGTACAAAGATCGCATAGATCGTGGGTACAAAGATCAGAGTGATCAGGGTGGAACTCAAGAGACCGCCGATCACGGCCCGCGCCAGTGGGGCTTGGGCCTCCCCACCCTCTCCAAACCCTATTGCCAGGGGCACAAGGGCCAGTATAGTGGTCGTGGCTGTCATCAGAATGGGACGTAGCCTTCTGCGACCGGCCTCCTCAACGGCTTCGCGCAAGGGCATGCCGTCTCGCCTGCGAAGGAGGTTGATGTGATCCACAAGAAGGATGGCGTTGTTAACTACAATGCCGCCCAGCATGATACAGCCGATATAGGTCTGGACATTGAAGGTGGTCTCTGTCACCAGAAGCATCAGGATCACACCGATAGCGGCCAGGGGCACGGAGAACATGACAATGAAGGGATAACGCAAGGATTCGTAGAGAGACGCCATTACCATGTAGACCAGCACCAGGGCCAGGCTGAAACCTAGAAGCAGCTCGCTGAAGGCCTTTTGCTGTTCTTCATAGTCTCCTCCGATGATGATGCTGAATCCTCTGGGCAGCGGGATGGTCCTCAGCCCTTTTTGCACGTCCCTGATAATGGAGCCCATGTCCCGTTTCGAGATATTCGCGGAAACGGTCACGATTCTCTCCTGGTCCTTTCGCTCTATGAGGACGGGGCCCGAACGGGGCTTAACCTCAACCACGTTTCTGAGAATCACCGGCTCACCGTCCGCATTAGTCAGGGGAAGATCTAAAAGCTCCCGTAGGGTCTTTTTTTCGGCATCCTTTAGTTTCACAAGTATCCGGTACTCATCCCCTTTTTCCCGAAATTCACTGGCCCCTGTCCCGGACAGCACAGTCTGGAGCATATTGGCTACCTTTGACACGGTAAGTTTCATGTCAGCGGCCTTTTGTCGATCCACGATGATCAATTCCTCAGGACTCCCCGGCTCGGTGCTCAACTGGGCGTCGGTCACCCCCTCCACCCCTTCTACCATCTCCTTGACACGGTGGGCCAGAAAATCGGCCTTGTCGAGTTCGTGGCCCCGGATCTCGATCTGCAGCTTTTCTCCACTGGATGTGCCCATACGAAGCAGAAAGAGCCCTTGCCCCGCACGCGTGCGTGTGGTGATGCCCGGGATTTTCTTCAATTCCGGTCGCAGGGCGTTCGCAATCGCCTCGCTGGACCGGGAACGCTCCGACTGGGGCTTCAGAGCGATGCGCATCTGGCCCGAATGTGAGCCTTGTGCCCTCCAGGTGGATGCCCCGATGTAGCTCACCATATTCTTTCTTTCAGGCACCTCCCGGGCAACTGTGGCTTCTATCTTCTGGAATGCCTCATCAACCACCTCAAGCTTGGTGCCCACTGCCATCTCGCCGTAAATCCGTACCTCGCCCTCGTCCGTACTCGGCATGAATTCAACTCCCACGAGGGGAATCAGGGCCAGAGACCCGCCCAGACACAGCAGTGCGCCTACCACAATGATCTTTTTGTGGTTCAGGGCAAAGTGAAGCAGTTGCCGGTATTCATCTTCCATGCGGCTCAGAACCCGGCCGGTCTTATGGAGAACGGTGTGCCCCAAAGCGCCGGGACCGTTGCTCCCAGCCACGGAAGTCGGAAGGGCCCTTGATGCAAGCATGGGCACCAGGGTAAGTGCCACGGCAAGGGAGCAGGCCAGGGCGAATCCTACCACATAGGAAAGCTGTTTGAACATGACCCCCGACATGCCTCGCACAAATATCAGGGGAAGAAACACGGCCAGGGTGGTCAGCGTGCTAGCAATTACAGCGGCTGTCACCTCCTCGCTACCTTTAACTGCGGCCTCCATGCGACCGAGCCCTGATTCCCTGAGGCGGTAGATGTTCTCCAGCACCACAATGGCATTGTCCACCAGCATACCGATGCCCAGGGCCAGGCCGCCCAGGGTCATGAGATTCAGGGTGAAGCCGCCGAAGTACATGAGGCCGAATGTGGCGACGATGGAGATGGGGATGGCGGTTGCGATGATCGCTGTGCTCGGGATGCTTCGGAGAAAGAGGAGGAGTACCAGAACGGCCAGAATCCCGCCGTAAAGAATTGAGCTGCTCACATTGGATATGGAGCGTTTGATATAGTCTGAGGTATCGATATAGGCGGTGATATGGATCTGGGGAATATCCCGTTTGATTTTCTCGATCTCCCGAAGCACGCCGCGGGCAACCTCCACCGTGTTCCTGCCCGACTGTTTGTTCACGGACATGCGGATCCCCGGCCGGCCGTCCACACGGACGATCCGCGTCACTTCCTCCCAGGAATCCTCAACCGTTGCAATCTCTTTGAGCTGAATGGGCACCCCTTCGCGGATCGCAACCACCGTGTTCCTCAACTGTTGCAGGCTTTCATAAACACCGGGGACCCGGACCCTCACATCAAGGGTTCCCCGCTCTATGGTGCCCGCAGGCAGGTTGATATTCTCTTCCTCGATCCTGGCGAGGATCACGTCGAGGGGCAATCCAAGGGCCTTCAGTTTTTCAGGGCTGAGATTGACATGGATCTCTCGGTCCAGACCACCGCGCACGTCCAGGGCAGCCACGCCAGGGACCCTTTCGATACGGTACTTAACCTGATCATCAATGATCTTCCTCATTTTCACCGGATCCAGATTGCTGGAGGCCCCGAGGATAAGGATGGGGAAACTTGCGAGGTCGTATTTCCGCAGCATTGGCCTTTCCACATCTTCCGGAAGTCGTGGAATGACGCGATCCAGCCGGTCCCGCACATCATTGGCCGCCGCATCCAGGTCTGTGCCCCAGGCAAAGGTTACACGGACCCTGCATGTGCCTTCTGCAGAAATCGACGTGACTTCCTCAACCCCGGGAACGGCACTGAGAGCCTCCTCCAGAGGACGGGTCACCAGCTCCTCGATTTCTTCAGGGCTTGCGTTTTCATAATCTGCGGTGATACTGAGGGTGGGATAGGTGATATCCGGCATCAGGTCGATGGCCAGCCTGCTCAAGGCCACACTGCCCAGGATCACCACGATCAGGGCGGCCATGACGATAAAAACGGGGCGTTGGACTGAGAGGGTAGAAATTTTCATGGGTTTACCGGGACGTTATGGACTCCTTTTGCCCGCGATAGGGGGACCCCCCCTTGCCGAACCGGAAGCGGCTTCCTTCTCGGCGGCCACGATGATGGGCGAACCGTCCTCCAGCAGGTGATGCCCCAGGGTCACGACCCGACCTGAGAGGGCGGGACTGAGGATCTCCACCCGCTCTCTGTCCGAGATGCCCGCAGTGACGGGCACGAATCGGGCCTTCTTCTTTTCAGGTCCCATCATGAAAACACCCTGCCGGCCCTGTCGTTTTACCAGGGCCGAAAACGGTACGACAATGGCGTTTGCATGCTCCTCGAATTGTATCTCGACCCTGACGAACATGCCGGGTTTGAGAAGACCATCGGCATTGGGAACATTGATCTCGACCCTTGCCTCCCTGGAGGTCTCCTTCAGGAGGGGGGCGATGCGCACGATTTTTCCGGAAAAGGATTTGCCTGGAAAGGCGTCAGTGGTAACGGAGGCCTCCTGGCCGATACGAACCTGAGGGTAGTCCCGTTCGATAACATGGATGGCGGCAATCATGGTGCTGATGTCGAGGACGGAAAGGATCGGTGTATTGGGGGCCAGCATGGCGCCTTCGTCTACAAAACGTTCCCCAACCACCCGGGATCCGTTTTTGTCACTCCAGGAGACACGAATCTGGGCGTAGGACAGACGAATTTGCGCGGCTTTCAGGGAGGCATTTTTTTGGGCAACCTGGGCCTTGGCTACCTTGAGCTTGGCCTCCTGGTTGTTGTACTCAGCCCTGGCTGCGTCCAGTTCTGATTCGGAAGCGATCTTCTTTTTCCGAAGGGCCTGCGTCCTCTCCAGTTCACGCTGTGCGGTCTCCAGGGTGCTCCGGCTCTCATCAAGAGTTGCTCTGGCCACGTCCAGTTCAGCCCGGGCTTGGTCCACCTGCTGGAAATATTCGTCGTCGTCCAGAACTGCTACAAGCTGCCCGTTTTTCAACCGATCTCCGATATTCAGAAAAAGTTTTTCGAGCCTCCCGGCGATCTTGGGCGCCACCACAAAATGGGAACGGGGCAAAAGAGTGCCCGTAAAGCGGCCGATGCGCGCAATATCGGCCCTTTGAACTCGCGCGGTCTCAACGGCCACAGGGGCGGCCTTTCCCCGCTTTTTTGAATTGTTCCCCGAAGTGGAAACCTTTTCAAAGACCTTCCACCCTATGAGACCCGCAAGGGCGAGAATGATCAATATGAAGACAAATTTTTTCATCAGGCGGTTTACGCGAACAGGATATCCTTAAAGTTTGCTATTATAACACAATTGAGTTGATAAAAATCGTTTTTTCATGGACGAAATAATATAGGGGCTTTGGCCTTTTGTGTCAACGGCAAAGCAGTCTCATTATGTTGCAGTCGTTGCGTCTGCCGTAAAAGGAAAGGGGAAAGTTGGGGGTCAAAGAACCTTCCTGTCAGTTGAAGCTGCTTTCGTCTATGTCCAGCATTACTGATTCTTTGACTCTCCGGGGCAGGACCTCGATGCAGTTTTGGATACTCGATTCAATGTCAGAATAATCGATATTTTTTTTGAGAAAAGTATCTATGCCTTGGCTGTTTTCCTTAAGCATTTCTTTTGCAATTGCATGGGTAGCCAGCGGAACCCCTTCATACTTTCCGAGCAGATAGGCAAACGAAAGGGCTGTTGAGAGTATGGGCAGGATCGTGAAAGAGGGTAAACCGCGAACTCGGCAAAGCTCTGCAGCATATATCGCATCCACAACTGCATGATGAATCATGAAACCCTGTTCCCATACATTATCACGAATACCTTTGGAGAGGGCCACGTCCCATTGGCGCGTTCCCCCTGCCCCCGCATTCAGGAAGTCAAAAAAGGCCGATTGGTCAGACCCGGTCAGGTCTTCTTCGAAACATTCAGCTTTTAGTGCAGCCGCCGAACAGATGCCTATCAACCCGTTAAAAACCATCAGTTGCCCGATCAGCTTAACCTCCGCTCCGGCAGTCACGCGGGGTCCAAAGAATTTTGGAGTCCCGATTGCTTTCAGGGTGGGTTCGATTTTTTCGTAAAGAGACCGATTACCGCTGGCAAGGATAAGCATGGATCCTGATTCGGCACCTACAGGACCGCCGGTCAGGGGATAGTTTGCATAGTCAAAACCCAAAGTGCTCAGGTATTCATGGGCAGCTTTCACAAACCCGGAACTTACAGTTGAAAGATGAACGATAAAGGGAAAACCCTTTCCGGCCTTTCTGACAATGGGAACCACAGAGCGAATTATATCGCGGTCGTCTCCGTTTTTTCCCGCGCATATGACGATCCCATCAAATTCACTATCGCCGATGAGATGTTCGAAGTCAGAAACAAGCTCGGCTCCATGTTCCTCCCATAACTTTCGACAGGCATCACGCCTCGCATCTCGGGTCCCTCGATCATGAATACGCAGGAACCGTGCAGGCCCGCCCGCTTTCAGGTGTTTTGCGGAAGGGCTCAACATCAGTCCCAGACCACCGATACCCACTAGTTTAAGCGCCATGAATCATTACCTCCAAAAATGGTATGATGAACATTGAATAAGGCGGGTTGATACCCTTCGAATGACATGTTTTCTTAAATTGCTTTCCCCTTTTCCTCACTGCGCGGAGGCGGCAGATCCTTCTTATAGACCACGGTGCGATAGGGAAATGGTATTTCAACGCCCTCAATATCAAAGCGCTTTTTTACATGCTCCAGGACCCAGAATCTTCCCAAGTAATAGTCGTCCACGTTCGGAACCTGCATGTAGAGTCTCAACCCTATGGAAAAATCTCCGTGGCTGATTACCCTCACCGCTGGCGCATCAGAATCCTTATCACGATGAGGGCACCTGTTTGCCTCTTCCAGGATCAGTCTTCGGGCCAGGTCAATGTCCGTGTCATAGCTCACCCCGAATTCAACGGTACATCTCATTTTAGGATTGATGATGCTGTAGTTGATGATTGTCATCTCGTCCAGCTTGGCATTCGGTATTATGAGTCTCTTTTGCTGCCAGGTTCGAACAATGGTATGGCGCAACGTTATGTCTTCAACGGTGCAGTACTCATTCTCTATTGACAGATTGTCTCCGATACGGATGGGCCTGTAAACTGCAAGGGAAAACCCAGAGACCAGATTCGCCAGGGTGGATTTTGCCGCGAAACCAACAACAAGGGCGGTAATACCGGCACCGGCAACCAGCGTACCCATCAATGCTCTGAGGCCGGGCACAAGGCTAGCATAGATCACGGCGGCTATCAGGGACAGTAATAGATTCTTGAGGCGTACTATGTAGCGGACGACCGTATCATCCACCTGCCTTTTGAAATGACCCATTACCCAGGTGGCCCTCTTGATCAAGCGTGTGGTAATAATGCAGGCTGCCCAGGCAATAATGGTGATCAAGAGAGCCATGGCAACTGCTCCCAGGCCGGTACCGGGATCAATGAGTCTGTCAAGGCTGAGCCACTTAAAATCCATGATTGCCCTCCAAAAGAATGAAGAAGAGCATACCTTTCAGGATCAGTTTCACACAAAGCTTATTATTGGCCATAATTGTTGCGTCGAGCTGAAGGAGCCTTTTGCGCCTGAACCATATCAAAATGATCACCGCTATTATGACAACTATAAACCCTATTCCGGTATGTCTCTATCGTGGCGGTTATCTTAAAGCATAACGTAATTGAAAGCAAAAAACCAGAGCCATTTGCTTATGACCCTATCAGTTGCCTGAGAAATTTTTTGATTTAAGGAGCATAGGTGGTTTGGCCTAAGGCGCTATCCTGTTCTACTTTTTCCTTTTCTTTAAATTTATCTGCCGGAGGTCTGCTTCGCCTGCCGGCCAGAAAATGAATGGAATCGGTAGGACAAACCCCTATACAGGTGCCGCAGGCAAAACAATCGGGAATCACATGTTCTCTTTTCAGAATTGCGTTCATAACGGTGGAAGGGCATGCCCGGGCGCATGACTCACAGGCAATGCAGGTTTCATAGTTCACGTGGATCTTGAAGATACTGATCTTCTCAACAAGCCAGCCCACCAGACCGAACGGACAAAAAAGATGGCACCACGGTCGATATATGAACAGGCTTGCCACGAGAACGGCACCGATAAAAATACCTGCGATCGTCCCAACCATGGCAGGCTTATAGACCTTGAACGGATCTATGAATTCAATACTGTCGAGGGCCCAGATAAAAGCAATCAGTGTAAAAACGCCAAAAAACAGAATGCGAACCGTATTGGTCACGACGAAGGGAGGCTTGACCTGTTTGAAAATCCCTTTGCTGTCTTTTCGATTGCGATTCAATCTGAAGACCAAATCCTGAAGAACGCCCACCTGGCATCCCCACGAACAAATAAATTTGTTGGCCAGAAAAACCATGAGCAAAAAAATGGTCAGGGCAATCATCCGGGGTGGAAAGATGGCGCCCTTGGCTGCCAGAAGTACAATGGCATCCTTGACCGTGCCCATGGCACTGGGATCCGAACCCAGGATAACACCGAATATCATGCTGGCAATAAAATAAAGGGCCTTTCTTATCCCGGGAGTAATTTGCGCCTTTCTCATAAGTCGGAAGGCAATTATCAAAAAAATGATCCACGAGATAAACTTAATAGGGATTTTCACCCAATTCTTGGACTCATACTCTGCGTTCAAGGCCGCGGCACGGTTGATCTTGTCAGATATGTCTTTCTGGGATAAGTTAAAATCATCTATCTTCTTTTGAAGGTCCTCCTTTGTCTTCAGACCAAAGACCTTTTTGAGCACCGGATTGGGCAACTGGTTTTGCTTTCCGAACTCAGCTATGGTCATTTCCGCTTTAAATATGAGCGCCTCCGCCTCCGGAAGAGTTTCCGGCCTGCCTCCCCAGATTTTGGTTGATATAAAGGAAAAGATTACCACCACGGCGATCAGTAATATAAACTGGATTGCTATTTTGCCCTTACCCGGTTTTTCCATGGCTCCCTCCCTAAATGTCTGGTTATACGTTTTGGACCCTCGATTTTTAAATTACTTAACGGGCTTATTGAAATAGCCCAGCTCAACATTTGGAAACTTGTGTCTCAGTATGTCCACCATTTGCTTTATTCCAATGGCCTTTGATTTTGGTGCAGGCATATTTTGCATGTAAAGCTGAGGATCGATATCCAGGTTTTTCAGGTGAACAAAATGGACCCCTGTCTTTTCAATGAGTTCGCTTAATGCCTCGATTTCATCCTTCTGGTCAGAAACCCCCGGAAAGACAAGGTAGTTTATCATGGTGTACAGCCCCATTTCCCTGGAAAGAGAAATGGAGGCCACCACATCGGCAAGGTCATAGTTCTTTGGCCGGTAATAGGCATTATAAAAATCAGGCCGCACACTGTTCAGACTTATTCGCACGGAGTCCAGACCGCTTTTTGCCACCTCTCTGATTCTTTCAGGCAAACTCCCGTTAGTATTGAGGTTAATTGTGCCTTTATTTGTACTCCTTCTTATTTCCCTGATACTATCGGAAATAAGTGTGTGCTCCATTAGGGGTTCCCCTTCACAACCCTGTCCAAAACTTACTATTGCCTCCGGCGCTTGATCAAGGTGCTTAACTGCCAATGCGACAATCTCTTCTTTGGAAGGGGTGAAAGAAATCCTTTCGTGGGAGGCCTCACAGGAAGTATCGGGTTGAAGGGAAAGACATCCAAGGCAGGCGGCATTACATGTTTGGCTGACAGGCAGCGGGGCTTCCCACCTTCTCAAGAAAAGGTTTTTGGCTGCAAAACAATGATTTGTGGTCGCGCAATTGACGAGGTGTTCCACAAGTGGACCTGATCCATTCTCCTCCTGGTATTTCCGTATAGCCGGGACAAGTTCCCTGTCATCATAGTTGCGGGGATCCCACTTATGGTTGTATTCGATTCTTAATCCCGCACACCAGTAGGTCTCATCACTGAATCCCACTGCCGTATAGGCCCACATTGGAAGGGTATATGATTTCGGGCCATAGTCCACGGCAGGTAGATGGCTTCGAACCAATCCGGGTTCGAGAAAAGCAGCCACGGCCAAGCATCTGGTCGCAACTCCATCAATCTCGACTTCGGATACGGTTTTTAATTTTCCCGAAGACGGGTCCAGGCCGATCGGGGGGCAATCAGGGATAAAGAAGAGTTTGCTGAATTCAGGCATGGGGATGAGGTCTTCTTTTCCAGGAACTACGGGATTGGACCCCGAGAAACCAGCCATGCGAAAATAGGGGTGGTCATATATCTGACCATCTTTATCCGCATAGAGCATGCAAGGAAGATTTTTCAGATATTCATTTTTCATGATCCGTTTAGTGGGCACTTAGTGTTTCGTCCCAGAAACAACTTAAATCATTTAGCCAAGTTTCATGCCTCGAAGAAGTGGGTTTAAATCCGAAATTCGAATATCTAATATCAAAATAATACAATAATTTTAAATAGCTTCAATGGATGTTTCTTTCAAGAATTATTTGGCGTTGTCGTCAAGTCTCAAGGCCGAAAGTTGCTCTCTATTTGTTTTCAAGCCTAATATGTTGACCCTTTACCTATTTTAGAGATAGAATGACCAAAAAAACGGATTTACACTATCATTGCATGATTTTGGGGACTTATGGCACAGCCTAATCAAAATACCCAATTACAAGGAAGGCAATTCAGGCTGGTAAAATTCTTTGCCTATGCGAGCTTCATTGTCCTGATCCTATTCAGTTTTCCCTTCTCGGTGGTCATTTCAAAGCAGGCCAAAGATATATTGATGAGGAGCTATGAGAATTATGCCCTTTTGTCCGGAGAGAATCTGGACCATCAAGTATATCAGAACTTTATGATCCCGGTCACCATGCGATTTGGACAGATCAGACTGCGAGATGAAACACAATATGAGTTGATGGACAAAATCGTCAAAGACACCATCCACAGCTTTAATATAGAATTGGTAAACATATACGATATAGGTAAAGGGGTTGTAGCATACAGCACCGATTCCAGACTTCTGGGTAAAAGGGTGAAAGAGAGTACGGGATATAATAAGGCGATTAAAGGGGAACATTCATCGCGGCTGATATCCCCGGACGATGACCTTTGGGGTCTTGGTAAAGAAATTATACCAGGGAAGAAGAGACTCAGGACCTATATTCCCTTTAGAGGAGTCAATCCCTATACAGGTGAAGAGTCCATTTTTGGAGTCTTTGAGCTGATCCAGGATTTGAGCAAGGAATATCAGTCAATAACCAAACTCCAATATCTCATATTCGGGCTTTCAATCCTCATTATGGGACTTATATTTTTGGCCCTTCTCCTAATAGTCCGCAAAGCAGAGGGAATAATAGAGCAGAGGGCCAAAGAGCAAAGAGAGCTTGAGTCCCAATTGAATCATGCTGAGCGTCTGGCCGCCCTGGGTCAAATGGTCGCCGGTGTTTCGCACGAAATCAGAAACCCCTTGGGGATTATTCGAAGCACAGCCGAACTTCTGGGAGGCAAGCTTGATTCCGATGAGGCACAAAAAAGGCTTTCTAAAGTGATTATAGAGGAATCAAGCCGACTGGATAATATCGTGACGGAGTTTCTGGATTTTGCGCGTCCCCTGGAACCAAATTTTCAGGATTGTCATTTAGAGGAGATTATTCGCAAGAACCTCCTTTTCTTACAGCCCGAACTGGAAAAGGAAAAGATTTCTGTGCATGATAATTTAGACGGACGATCTTTTAAACTTAAAGCAGATCCCCAAATGCTTTACAGGGCGTTCCTCAACATTTTTATCAATGCTATCCAGTCCATAAAGAATGGTGGTTCATTGATGGTCAGTGTGTCAGAGAAAAAGGGCAGTTATGTAGTGGGAATAGAAGACTCAGGATGTGGAATCAGCCAGGAGGATTTGAGCAAGATCTTCAATCCCTTTTTCAGCAGCAAAGAGAAGGGAAGCGGCCTTGGACTTCCTATCGTGAGGAATATTATCGAGGGACACAAGGGAACAATACGTATAGAAAGCAGGGAAGGTAGGGGAACAAAAGTTATCATTGAATTGCCAATGTGATAATATTCCGTGGGCGATCAGAATTCAGCCATCAGCTTGGAATAAGGTAAAACCAAGGTGCGAAAATCATATAGATGGCACGATAATTGAAGACTAATGAGTAAGACCCCAATATGGTAAAAATTTGTTCTGCTGATAACTGTATGATGAGCGCTCAAATTTCATGATATTGAAGGTTACGTTGTATGGAAACAATCTTGATCGTAGACGATGAAAAAAATTATCTGGTGGTCTTGGACGCCCTGTTGGGGCCGGAGGGCTATGAGATTATTACAGCCGATAATGGCCGTGACGCCCTCCGTTTGGTAAGGGAATCCGACCTGGATCTGGTGATCACCGACATAAAGATGCCCGGCATGAACGGAATGGAGCTTTTGGAGGAATGCAAAAAAGTAAAGCCTGAGCTTCCGGTCATTATGATGACAGCATTTGGAACAATTGAAATGGCGGTGGAGGCTATGAAAAGCCAGGCATATGATTATATTACAAAGCCCTTTCAGAATGAGCAACTCAAGCTGACAGTTAGAAAAGCACTTGAGAATTACCGACTTGTCAAACAGAATAGATTATTGAGTGAGGCACTGTCAGATCGATTTAAATTTGGTAATATTATAGGCAAGAGCAAACCAATGCTTGAAATCTTCGATTCCATCACCAAGTTTGCCCAAACTAAGTCATCTGTATTGATCACCGGCCCTTCTGGAACTGGAAAAGAACTCATAGCCAAGGCAATTCATTATAACAGCCCCAGAAAAGAGCGGCCTTTTATATCCGTAAATTGCGGCGCATTAACGGAGACCCTTCTTGAAAGCGAGCTTTTTGGCCATGAGAGAGGCGCCTTTACGGGAGCAGTGGCCATGAAAAAAGGGCGATTTGAAATGTCTGATGGAGGAACACTTTTCCTGGATGAAGTTGGTGATATGCCTGCATCGTTACAGGTGAAGCTCCTCAGGGTGCTCCAGGAGATGGAATTTGAAAGGGTCGGTGGAACCAGAACCATAAAGGTTGACGTCCGGGTGTTATCAGCCTCAAATAGAAATATGAAAGAAGAAGTGGCCAATGGCCTGTTCAGGGAAGATCTCTATTACAGGCTTAATGTTATGAATATAGAGGTGCCTCCACTTAGGGAACGAATTGACGATATACCGCTGCTTGTCAAACATTTTATCGAAAAATACGGAGATGACGATGGCAAAAAAAAGATTGAATTGAGCCCGGATGTGTGGAAAGTCCTTTATAATTACCCTTGGCCCGGAAACATAAGGGAACTGGAAAATGTAATTGAGAGGGCCGTAGTCCTTAATTCAGGGGGGGGCATCTCGCTTGAGGATTTGCCTGAAGAGTTGGCGGGTGCTGAAGTTGAATTCGACGTCGAAAGGTTTATTCCACCAAATGTACCGTTGCCTGAAGCGCTGGAGCAGATTGAAGAAAAATTGATTAGAAGGGCGCTGACCCAATGTAACAACGTCCAGGCTCATGCTGCAGAAATGCTCGGAATTACTAAAAGTTTAATCCAGCATAAGATGAAGAAGTATAGCATAGTAGTTTAGGGTAAAAAATTTTGCACTTGTTATTTTATAATGATTTGAGATGGTTATATGGCTTTGTTGCTGCCAGGGATTTTTCCGGTACAATATTTTGTACTAATATTTTATCAATAATTTAAGCTATTTGTACAATAAGCTTTTGATTTGACTATTTTTTGGTACAAAGTTTTGTACTTTTGGGGTAATCCGCGGGGGAAAACGGAAAATACGGAATGACAAAAAGATGCGTTTAAACAATGAGTTATGTGGCAATGGGAAAAAATATCTATTTTTGGCAAGCATCTTGCAGACTCAATAAACCAGCAAACAAATTACTCTTTCCTCCTAAAAAAATAACCGCTCCTTCGAGCGGTTATTTTTTTGTAATCTAATAACCCAAACGACCTAAGGCCCTGGTGTCTCTTGTCCAGTTTTTCTCTACCCTTACCTTGAGATCCAGATATACCCGCGTCCCGAATATCTTTTCCAACTCCAGCCTGGCTGAACGACTAATGGCCTTAATCATTCTTCCCTGCTTTCCAATAAGGATGCCCTTCTGTGAATTTGTCTCCACATTAATCCTGGCTGCAATGGAAAGGAGATTTTTGCCCTTTACCTCTTCCATCCTGTCTATTGTAACGGCACATGAATAGGGTATTTCATTTCTCGTTAACCGAAATATTTTTTCGCGGATGATTTCTGAAGCAAGGAAAGATTCTGACAGTTCCGTGCTCATATCCTCAGGAAAAAACTGGGGCCCTGGTATCAAATTCGATCTTAGTTCATAAATAAGCGTGTCCATGCCATCACCGGTAAGGGCGGAAATAGCAATAATGGAGTCAAAAGGATATAATTTTCTGTATTTGTCCATGATCGGTAGAAGTTGTTCCTTTGAACCGGTATCGATCTTGTTAATCACCAGTATACAAGGCTTTGTTATTCCATGTATATTGCCGACGATAGTTGGGATCCCGGGGTCATCAGGATAGCCCATCTCGATCATAAAAAGTATGATATCCACTTCCTGGAAGGTCGCGAGCGCTGATTTGACCATGCTTCTGTGTAGAGCAGTTCGCGTTTTGTGGATGCCCGGCGTATCAATGAACACCATTTGATAGCCATCTCCGTGAAGAACGCCAAGAATGCGATTTCGGGTAGTCTGGGGTTTAGGGGAAACGATGGCCAATTTTGAACCCAAGATTCGATTTAAGAGCGTGGATTTCCCCACATTCGGGGGGCCAACGATTGCTATGAATCCTGAGAGAAAGTTCATAACTTTTCGATTATCACCCGTCCGGGAAGAATGGAATCATCGGTCTCTATGCCGTTAATCCTAGCGCCAGTCTTGCGCTCAATCCACTCAAGCCCCAGATTTTTATATCCCCTAAGCAGGGGGATTTCCCTCTTCGGGGCACGGATCTTGATCTTTGACGCCTCGCCGGGCCTTGGCAGATCCTGTTCAATGCCTTTTTGATGTATGCCTGTACGAACCAGGAATCCAAAAGCAGGATGCCAGGGACCTGCCACTATCTGGTCTTTTTCAAGAAGCGAAGGAGAGCTCATAAGTCCGATCCTGATGACAGGGATATCCTTGTCTTCTAATCGTATACAGCTTTCAATACATATACTTACGGCCTTCTCAAGGGGCATCGGGCGGTACCGACCTTCACTGTACCACCGGGCAAGCTCTGTCCCCTGAATAACCAAAGTCGGATATAAGCGGACCATATCCGGGTGGAGTTTTATGACCTCAGTAATCGTTGAGTGTATTTTTTTTTCAGAATCGCCCGGCAGGCCAGGCATAAGCTGAATCCCTACCCTGAATCCCTTTTCCCTTAGGGTCTTGACTGCATTGACCGTATCCTCAGCGGTATGTCCTCTTTTAGACAGTGAAAGGACCTTGTTATCCATGGATTGAGCACCCAACTCTACAGTAAATACGCCATAACTTTTCATCAATTCAAGACGCTCTTCGTCAAGCGCATCCGGACGTGTGGAGACCCTGATAGAATGAAAAAGGCCTTTTCTAATGTATGGATTAACTGCTTCAAGGAGTTCTTTTATCCGGCTTGTAGGAAGTCTTGTAAAGGTGCCGCCAAAGAAGGCAACTTCCGGATTGGTCAGCCTGTTGAAATCATTTGTGCGGATTGATTTATCAAGGATTTTTTTTACATGTTTTCGGTCAACAGACTGGCCGACTTGTGAGGTAATTCTTTCCTGCTCGCAGAAAACACATCGATGCGGGCATCCCTGATTCGGGATGAAAATAGGCACAATCAAATGTTTGGGTCTTCCTTTAGACAAAAAAAGGCCTCCTTGGCTGCACTTTGTTCGGCGTCTTTTTTACTTTTTCCTATTCCTTCGGCCAAGACTACACCGCTCAAAGCCAATACCACTTTAAAAGTTTTGTCGTGGGCCGGCCCGAACTCTTCCATCAGGCGGTATTCCGGCAGCGCCTTGTATGTTTGTTGAGTATATTCCTGCAGAGAGCTCTTGAAATCATAAACGGTCTCCTTTGTTGCGATTTTTTCAAGCAGGGGTGAAAACAATCTTCTAATGATCTCCATTGTATTATCAAATCCTGAGTCAAGATACAGTGCTCCGATAAGGGCTTCAGTGGTATTCGCCAGTATGGAAGGTTTTTCTCTACCACGACTTTGTTCTTCTCCTCTACCCAACAGGAGGTATTCACCCAAATTCAGTTTTAAGGCCATCTCGTAAAGCCCGGCTTTATCTACCACCATTGCCCTGTATTTTGACAAAATTCCTTCTTCTGCATCTTTAAAGAGTTCCATAAGAAAATGACTGATCGCCAGGTCCAATACAGCATCTCCTAAAAATTCCAGGCGTTCATTATCTTCCAGATTCGAATCGCTCTGCTCGTTTACATAAGAGGCGTGCCGAAACGCCTGCATGAGCAATTCTGGTTTTCTAAATCTGTAGCCAAGCTTCTTGCTCAATTCGTCGAGGATTGCTTTTTCTGACGTCGAATTCATAGTCTAGGATTTCCTGAACTGAATCAATAAAACAATTTCCCCGTAATGTAAAAGTGAGTTAAAGTCAAGAAATCGCTTAAATGAAGAATCCCGGTCAATTTGGTTAAGACCATAATTTAATTGACATAATATATTTATTAGTTGAATATAAAATTTTTTTATTAGAGACATCTCGCAAGCCAAGTTGAACGGCGTGTTCATATTTTACCAAAAGGGTTTGTATGGAAAAAAGGGTTATTTTGGAAGAAAAGGATATTTCCGAGCAAATTAATGAGATTGCTCGTGGGATTGTTAAAAAGAATGAGTCGATGAAAGACTTGGTATTGGTAGGTATCCGGACCGGCGGAGCCTTCCTGGCAAACCGGCTTCAGGAGGCTATCGCCTCTAAGAACGTGCCCGTACCACCTATTGGAATTCTTGATATTACCATGTATCGGGATGACTGGACAAGAATCGGCCCTACCCCAATAGTTGGGAAAACCGAATTACCGTTTTCCGTTGATGATATGACGATTGTCTTGGTGGATGATGTTCTTTTTACAGGAAGAACCGTAAGGGCCGCCATGGATGCACTTATGGACTATGGCAGACCGAAAAAGATTGAGCTGGCCATCCTGGTGGACAGGGGAGCTAGTTGCAGGGAATTACCGATCATGGCCAATTATGTGGGGGGCGTGTGGGATACTGCCCCGGACGAAACCATTAATGTTTACCTGAAAGAAGCAGGTTTTAGTGATCAGGTTGCTATTGAGGAAAAGACGGCCGCCTGATCATGAAGCGCAAAAAGAAATCTAAGAAGAAGATATCGGCACCTCATTCCTTGACTGACCATGAAGGAAAGCTTTTAAATACCCTACTTAGTGACTTCAAAGATATTGAGCCCTCCGAAATTGTTCGCAAGATTCCAGATTCACGCTTCGCCGAAATACTTGTCGAGCGATTGCCTCTTTCAGAGGGCCCTTCCGTTTCATTGCTTCTGGCACTCAGTGAGCGATTCGAGGAAAAACCGGTACTTAAGGCGATAAAACGGGCAGCGTTCAAACTGAAGAAGAGGGGTATTCCTGTAGGTGAGTTTTATCCGGAAAGGGGAAGTTCCGGAAATATCCTAAAGCCGCCCCCAAAAGAGAAGCCTATCGCCTATGCGGGGCCAGTTTTAGACATGGTAGGCTCCCGGGCGGTTTTGATTCTTATGGAAAGGGATATGAAGGGCCGGAAAATGGGGGCGGGGGTGGTTTCTGACGAAAAGGGGTTTCAGGAGTTTTTTTACGCCACCTTCAGTAAAAAGCGCATCAAAGAGATAAGAGACAGCCTGTCGAAGGAAACAGGGCCCCTGGTGGAGACCTCTTTGACGCATGCCGCCACTATTCTTGAAAAAGCCTATCACCAGCATATAAGACTTCATTCAAATGGGCCTGCAGATTACCTTGAGCTCAGACCCCTTTTACTGAAGGATATTGCTTTGCTTGATAGTCCGGTTATCCACGACTTCATATCAGAGGTATCGGTGTCTGATGCTGTCTTAACAAATTCCCAGCTCATAAATCTATTCAAGCATAAACCAATGGAATCATGGTTTATTGAATTTGAGCCCCTGAGGCCATTTATGGAGGATACCCTGAAACTGGATGATAGTCCTATAGTCCTTACAGAAATCCAGAAATTAGAGAGGGCAAGGCAGATCAAAGAGAAGTGCATGGAGAAGCTCTTTGATGACGAAAAGCGTGGCCTGTTGAAACACAGGTTTGAGGAGATGGCCTATATCTTTTTTAAGCTGGGCGAGGAAGACTCGTCACGGGCATGCCTTGATGCTGCCGGGGCCTTGGGCGAGGAAGACTCTATTTTGAAGAAAAATGCGGTAATTGAGTTTCTTCTGGAGCGCAGTCTTGATTTCTATATGAATGCCATCAAAGAAAAGGCTGATGACGAAAGCCAAAGGCAAGACCCCCCCTCAGGCATCATTCTCCCATGAAAGTGGACAACCCTATATAGGGAGATGTAACCAGGTAAAAAATCCGATCATCTTCAGGCCCATGTAGAACATCACGGCGATAAAAATGTACTTGAGCTGCTTCGCCGGTAGCAGGTGTGCCGTTTTCGCCCCAACGATGGCAAGGGGGATACTGCACCCGGCCAGAAGGATCCACTGAAGCCAGTTCAGATATCCTGTTGAATAAGGAGGTAATCCTTGGACACCTAAGCCGTTAATTAGAAAAGAGAACGATCCGCCGATGGCTGTGAAGATCATCAGGGCCGTAGAAGTGCCGACGGCCTGGTGCATCTTGAACTTCAAGAAAAAGACCATGATCGGGATCATAAGCACGCCCCCGCCGATCCCGATGATGCCCGAGACAATGCCCAGCGGGATGCCCCACAGGATGAAAGCGGCTATACTATCGGAGGGTTCCTCTGTAATTTGCGGCGGTTTGGCCGTGAGCATCCGCAGTGCGCCCAGGATGACGGCAATTCCGAAGGAGACCGTCAAGACCTTTCCTGGTAAGTGCGATGCAATGAAGGCTCCAAAAAATGCACTGACGGCTCCTGCGATGCCAAATGTCATCCCTGCCTTCCAAAGGACGGCTCCTTTTCTGTGATGCGTCATTGCACCACTGAAGGCCGTGGGAAGAACCACCAGGAGATTGGTTCCAAAGGCGATTCTAATGGCAATGGTAGGGTCCACGCCGATGGATTTCAGTGCCCAGAATTGTACCGGGACCATGATAAAACACCCCCCAACACCTAAAAGACCTGAAGCAAATCCGACGCCGATACCGGTTGCAAGCAAGGCAATGATTTGAGCAGCATGCATTTCCATTTCTTTTCTCCCCTTTATTTTTGTCCCGAAACTCAGGTTTATCCATTAACTTAAAGAACTTAGAGTCTTATTTTCTCTCCTTCCGGTCTCCAGACTCCTGCATCTTCAGAGGTCTCGCTGAAAAATCGATCAAAATTATTGTTTCCCCAAAAAAATGCTGGAGAGAAGACAAAGTCCCAGTAAAAGAAATAGTCCATCCCGGAACACATATAGGCACATACTGATGTTTGAGGCGGCTTCCTGTCTCGTACTGAAGCAACCGCAGTGGATATCCAGGCCCCGCACCAGATTGAAGATCATGGCGCCCAAAAAGACGACCAGAAGTGCCGTTACGATGCCCACGCTCCCTTCCCGAAATAGGCCTATAATCAAGAAGAACCCCAGGATCAACTCCAGCCACGGAGGAATAATCGCCGTAAGATTGACCAGGATGTCCGGGAGGATCTGATAATTATAGACCACTTTTGCAAAGGCCTCCGGGTGAGCGATTTTGTCGATACTCGCGTAAATGAATACCGCCCCGAGAATCAGGCGGGCGGCTAGGGGAAAAAGCCCATCCTGTTTCCAACGCATCCTGAGAAAACCAGTTTGACCTTCAGCCATTATCATGAAATCCTGTGTTTTTCACAAGAGGCATTTTTTACCACCTCGATGGGGAATCCAGCCTCAAACCATCTCGTCCAACCGTTTAAAAGGACCTTTACCTTTTCGTAACCCATGGAAACCAGCTCTTTGGCAAGGTCTTCGCTCAGGGAACAAGTCTCACCGTCACAATAGGTCACGATCCAGGCATCATCCGGAATCATATTGAAGACGCGGTCGAGGTATTCGTCAAAAGATTGCCATGGTATGTTTTGAGCGCACCGAATATGTCCCTGTGCATAATCCTCGGGAGATCGCGCATCAAGGAATACAGCCCCTTTATCCGAGCACAGGGTCTTGGCTTCTTCGAGAGAGATGACAAGGCTCTCCATGGAGTCTGCGGTCAATTTTGATTCCGGAGACCATTCGGCTACCAATGGAAGCGTATTGGACCGGCCTTGATTCGTCAAGAGTCCCACCACGGCGGACAAAATAATAATTACTCCTGATTGCCAGATGGCCCGCCACGTCTTTCTGGCAATTCGGTCTGTTTTCATAGATCGTTTTCTCCTTGTTCCATGCCGGATGAAAGGCCAAAGAGCATAACAGCGGCGCTAAAAAACTTTTAAAAAAACACGGGTACCCTCATTATCTTTGGCAGGTTACATGGCAGACCCCAGTGGGGGTTTCCACTGCATAAGGGAAATACTTGCGTTTGAACCACAGCGCCACATTTACCAGACTAATGAGCACAGGCACCTCCACCAGGGGGCCGATGACCGCTGCAAAAGCCTGTCCCGAGTCGATCCCAAAGACGGCCACGGCAACGGCAATGGCCAACTCAAAGTTGTTGGAAGCCGCAGTGAAGCTCAGCGTAGTGGACTGTTCATAGGTGGCTCCGGCCTTCATGGAAAGGTAAAAGGAGACAAAGAACATGATCACAAAATAAATACAGAGGGGAATGGCCACCCGCATCACATCAAGGGGAAGCTGGACAATGAATTCGCCCTTAAGGGAGAACATGACCAGGATGGTGAAAAGCAACGCAATCAGAGTGATGGGGCTGATTTTGGGAATGAACTTCTCTTCGTACCACGTGCGGCCCTTTGCGTTCAGGCCGATGATGCGGGTAATCACGCCCGCGACAAAAGGGATACCCAGATAGATGAAGACGCTCTCTGCGATCTGGCCAATGGAGATATCCACGACAACGCCCTTCAGTCCCAGCCATTGGGGAATAACAGTGATGAAGATATAGGCGTAAATAGAAAAGAAGATCACCTGAAAGATGGAGTTGAAGGCCACCAGACCGGCGCAGTATTCCCGATCCCCGGAGGCGAGATCATTCCAGACAATAACCATAGCGATACATCTGGCCAGACCGATCATGATGAGCCCGACCATGTATTCATGATGGCCCGAGAGGAAAGTTGCGGCCAGTAGAAACATGAGGATGGGTCCGATCACCCAGTTCTGGATGAGAGAGAGGACCAGGACTTTGATGTTCCGGAACACGGATCCCATCTTCTCGTATCTCACCTTGGCTAAAGGCGGGTACATCATGAGGATGAGCCCTATGGCGATGGGGATATTGGTGGTGCCCACCTGAAAGTAATCGATAAGCTCCCGGATTCCTGGAAAAAGATACCCCCACATCACCCCAACAAACATGGCCAGAAAGATCCATAGGGTCAGAAACCTGTCCAGAAAGGCCAAACGCTTTACACCGGAACTTTTCCCTGTCATTGTCTACCTACTGTTTGTCATTTGGATTAGGAGTTTCCCATTCGCAATCCACAGTTGCTCCAAACGGACTTGACCATCTGGTTGCCTAAACTATTTCTTCGATGCCCTGCTTCTCGTTCACTACCCGGCGAACATCAGGGAGGCATCATAGCGCTTTTGGATTTTTTGCTGCGCAATCGCACGTACCAGCCTTCTTTTCGTTCTGAATCCGCTCCATAATGGTGGAACGGCCATTTTCCAGGAAATCTCTTCGAACGTCTTCGATAGTATAGCCGAAGCAGAAACAAATGGTTTCTTGCATCCGGCCATCGCTTCCCGCTTTTTCATCAGTTATTTTATATCCTTGCATTTCACAAATCCAATCAGGCATCTTCTTCTCCTTTGATGTTTTTCCGGGTTATTTCTGAATCCAGGACTTGATCTCGTCCCTGGCCGGAATTTTGCCAACGCTCTTGACCTCTCCGTCCACAACCACAGCCGGAGTGCCTAGTACCCCGTATTTTGCAATCTCCATGACATCAGTCACCTTATCTACTTGAGCATCCAGGCCACTCTCGGCAACCGCCTCCTTTACGTTTTTTTCGGTAGCCTGACACTTTGGACATCCCGCACCCAATACTTTAATTTCCATGATGTTGCTCCTTTTTGAGTTAGTTGAGTGGTTTAGTGGTTGAGTAGTTGAATCGGTACAATCAGTTCAGTTCACTCAGCCATTCTTTGATCTTTGCTTTGTTCGGAACACTGCCAACGGACTTGACCTTGCCGTCTATAATCAGGGCCGGTGTACCCATCACCCCGTACTTTCCTATCTCTTTAATGTCCCGAACATGCTCAATATCAGCAATAAGATTGATCTCGGCCATCACCTGCATGAGTTCTTGCTCAAGCCGATCACACTGTGCACATCCCGGTCCCAGGACCTTTATCTGAATCCCCTCCGGCGTCTCCTCCTCAAACGGCTTCCCAAGGAATTTCTTGAACTCTCTCAGGAAGGCCTTTGCATAACTCTCCTTTACCTTTTCCGGAATGTAATTTCTCTTGCTTAAACGTTCCAGCAGTTCTTGCTGGACTTCCGGATCTGGCCTGTCGCCATATTCTTGTGCCACGTCCTCCATTACTGTCTTTAGCCCTAGGATGCCGACAGGAGAATTCCCTACCCTGATCTGGCTTATTTCATCCTGTGACATGCGTCTTTTCTCCTCCTAAAACTTTATGCCTTACGCCTTATGTTATGCCTTCTCATTAATCATTATTTATCCCGCAATCCAGCCGTAGCTCATGCCGCCTATTGTACTCAAAATGACAATAATGACGCAAAAGGTTGCGGTTTTCTTGATCCCCATGACTCCACCGATCACCAGCATGTTGGGAAGGGAAAGGGCCGGCCCGGCCAGCAGGAGGCTGAGGGCCGGACCCTTTCCCATTCCGGCACCTATTAGCCCTTGAAGAATCGGGACCTCGGTCAACGTAGCGAAATACATGAGGGCACCCGAGACCGAGGCGAAGAGATTTGCCCAGAGGGAATTGCCGCCAACCAGGGATTGAATATAATGCTCGGGGATTAAGGCGGAATGCCCTGGACGTCCCAGCATGAAACCGGCTACAAGCACGCCCGCACCCAACAGGGGAAAAATCTGTTTCATGAATCCCCAGGTTGATTGAACCCAGGTTACCCTTTCGTCTTTGAGGAACCAGCCCTTGAGCATTAAACCCAGGATGATCAACAGGCCGGCAGTGATATACCATTTGGCAGAAAAGATGCCCGGCCAGAGCCCGGTGGACCCTTCAGCCGGTTTTGCAAAGGCGGCAAAAATTAGGATCAGGACCAGCGTTAGCATAAAAAGCGCCTCCTGGGTTAGCGTGCGGCCCTTCTCCTCTTCATCTGGGAGGTAAATCTGTCCTGCTGTCCTAGCCGCGTCGTCTTTCCTGAAAAAGAAGGCCATAAGAAGTCCGGTCAAGATGGCAAAGAGTACAGCCCCGATGGCGCGGGCGAGGCCCAGTTGCCATCCAAGAATCCTGGCTGTAAGCACGATGGCCAGCACGTTGATAGCAGGTCCTGAATAAAGAAAGGCCGTGGCCGGGCCAATGCCTGCTCCACGGGTATAAATACCCGCGAAAAGGGGCAGGACCGTACAGGAGCACACGGCTAAAACGGTCCCGGATACAGAGGCCACGGAATAGGAAAGGATCTTTTTCGCTGTAGCCCCAAAATATTTGAGCACGGAAGCCTGGGAAACAAAAACTGCAATGGCACCGGCAATAAAAAATGCGGGTATCAGGCATGTCAGTACGTGTTCCCGAGCATATTCCTGGAGCATCATGAATGCCTCAAGCCCGGATTGTCGTATGATCCAATTCCCCCAGGGGATATAGTAACACGCGAGGAAAATGATCACGATGAACAACAACTTGGTTCGTTCCTTCATAAGTGATATCTCCATGTTCATAACTATGGAAGATGTATAAATAGCTATATTGCTATTTGGCTATATTTTTAAGGCAAAAAAATTACGCCTTACATATATTTTCACGCCGGATCATGGGAATTTTTTCAATAAGATCTGCTATCTGCTGATCATCCTCCAGCCAGTGTCTGAGATTTCCCAAAAGACTGGCTACGTATGGGCTGTTGCCCCCGTCTGTGAGGTAGTAGTTTACCCATGTACCATCTTTCCGGAATGCTACAAGTCCAGCATGTTCAAGCAATTTGAGATGCTTGGAAACAGTGGGCTGGGCTACCTGCAAAGCCTCCTGCATTTCACATACACACATTGTCTTATGTTGCAGCATCTTTACGATTTTTACCCGATTAGGATCGGAAAGGGCTTTCATGACCTTGACAAAATTTTTCATCCGGTGCTCCTTTTTATATTCTATTTTAGTAATATATAGCCTCAGATCCTGTTGTCAAGCAGATTTAGTCGTACATCGTTTATTTGCTGGACAATTAGAATTTTACTGTCAACGGAAAGCAGTAAAGAAATGCTTTCGTGGTTATCATCTGTTCTTTTCTTGGAAAAAATAAAATCGAGAATTCCGGCAAAAAAAGAGTGATCGAGCGCCGATTTTGACATAATTCGCCGCTCCTATCGTGTTCATGGCAGGTTCAAAGAGTACGGTGATCAAGGATGTATTATTGATATTTGGGCAAGTAGATTTCCCAGTATTGATAATTTGTCAGGGGCCCGTAATATTTCTGGCCAATAGCATACTCAAAGTCCTTGAGATGCTTATAGCCTCTTTTTCTGTAGTATGAGAGAAAAGTGCCGCCTTTTCTGTTTTTCTTAAAGACAAGTCCTGAATAATAGTGCTCCTTAATCCTATGAATGAGTGTCTCAGGGGTATACACTGCTGAGTAATCCAGGAGTGCAACAATTAATGGTTCTGTGTCAACGTGTTTTAAGTCTTCAGGTCGAAGAAGGAATGGGCAGAACATCTTTCCACCATTTTCTGAGATGAGCTGCTCAAGCTCTGTTGCACCGGTGGCGTTCAATTTCGTTTGGCTGATATTCCTTTCCAAGAAAAATCCTGAGACGCTCACCTGTAGTGTGAGGCCTATTACTAAGGCCAAAACCAAGCTCGAGTCTGTAATAAAAGGCATTTTTTTGGGTCTTTTTAGGCAAATTCCGCTGAGGATGGCCAGAGAGGTAATAAATGGAGCGAAATTGTTAGAATAGCCTCCAATTTTGAGATAGCCAAGAATGCCGTGAGAATCCAAATGAGTTCCCTTAAATCTTTCTTTTGAGAGGCGCCATTTGTCAAATGATGAATAGAAAGTGCGACAAGCACTGGCATAGCGAGAAAAAGTCTAGCGGCCGGGGCTGTCTTTTCAATAGAAAAGGTAACTGGATGTTTTCTTGGAAGCTCAAATACCCAGAACCAGAACCACCCATTAGTCTTAAACTGCATGTAGAAGTACTCCAGAAGGCAGAAGGAAACAAAGGCCGTGAGTAAGACTACCCCCTGCTTTCTCCTTTTTCCGGCTATCATCAAAATTAAAACAGCGCCTAAAGCGGGAAGAGGTAAGTTCATTTTGCATATAAATGAAAGGCCTAGTAAGGCACCGGCTAAAAAGGAAATATAGATTTTTTTATGCCAGGCAAACAAATAACATGCAGTCAGCATGAAAATAATTGCAAATATGTCCTGTTTCAGGAATGTGGGAAAAAGTCCCATTATGGGAAGCACGGTTGTGACAATTAGGGCTGAAAAAACTGTAGGCCATCTGTCTCGTGTAGTTTTGTAAGTTATCCAGCCGACAATGAAGACAAGGCAAGCAAAGAGAAAAGTGGAAAACAAATAAGCAGTAACGACCCTATCTCCATTCAGTAGTCTAAAGAGTTGCCCCAAGAGATATGGGAACCCAACATTGTGAATGGAGCTGAATTTGCCGGTTGCAGGGTCCAGGTAAGGGAATTTACCTTCGGCAAATTCCAGGGCATGCATGAATCTGATGGACCCTACCCAACCGTCTAGGACTTTCAGTTTGAGAGAAATGCTTACAAGAGAGGAAAACTCAAAAAGGAAAAAAATAAAAGAAAGCGCCAATCCCGCCCATGCCAAATATTTCAGAAATATACAGTTTCGTGGAGAGTGTATTTCATTGTCCAAAATGAGGGCCATATATAAAAATATGATGCACCCAACAACACCTCCTCCTATCTGTACCAGGCCATCGCAGAGATCAAAATCATACTCGAGAAGTATATTGGCTAGTGTGCCGCCCAAGCCCACTATGAGGTAGCTTATGCCTATAATGAAGAAAATTTTCGGTTTAAGGGTACCCACTACCTATGCTTTTCTGTCCAATTTACAATGTCGCATTATTTATTTTATTCAGGAGCCTTCTTTTTCTCCTTCTCAATCAGGATTATATTTCTCAGATATATAAAGACCCCCACGCTCTGCCCTAATATGAAAACCGGATCTTTAATATGAATGGAGTAAAGTAAAAGCAGGATTCCTCCAACCAAGCTTATATACCAAAAGATAGTTGGAACGACACTTCTCCCTTTTTTCTCTGAAATTATCCATTGGATCAAGAACCTAGAAAAGAATAACAGCTGGGCAGAGAAG
>Ga0307425_1000272_pt1 | contig 32654 bp, 31 predicted proteins | sample SalMarWE160330MG_FD_202152 | JGI IMG/M metagenome (GOLD analysis project Ga0307425, IMG submission 202152) | Salt marsh sediment microbial communities from the Plum Island Ecosystem LTER, Massachusetts, United States - WE1603-30 | ecosystem: Environmental > Aquatic > Marine > Intertidal zone >... | reverse complement strand
AAATAGTCGATCATGGTTCCGTATTGCCGGCTGTTCAGTTTAACTGCGAGGGTATTAATAGTAAAATCACGACGATAGAGGTCCAATTTCAAAGAACTGGTTTCGACAATGGGGATGGCCCCAGGGGCTTCGTAGTATTCCATTCGTGCCGTTGCCACGTCTACCTTAAAGCCGTCCGGAAAAATGATTACGGCAGTCCCAAATTTTCGATGGGTCCTTATCCGCACTCCATAGTGCTCTGCAAATTCATGGGCAAAGCTGATGCCATCTCCCTCGATGACGATGTCGACATCCAGGTTCTCTCGTCTTAGTAGTATATCCCGGACTAGGCCGCCTATAAGATACGCGTTATAGCCCAACATATCGGCCACGCGGCCAAGGTTTTTGAGCAGCTCAAATATCTTTCTGGGTAATTGCTCCTTTAAGATGGCGGTCATCTTTTTCTTTCTGGCAAAATGAGGGGCATTCTTGGAATCATAGAGGAATTCAGGGATAACCGGGTCTCCCACCAGGATATTGAGTATGTCTGTTCGTGTGATCACCCCCAAGACCTTTCCATTTTTTACGACAGGAAGTATTCTCACTTTATTCTTGATGATCGAATTTTGCACCTCTTTGAGAGATGCATTTGGCTTAATTGTGGAAAACTCGATATTCATGTATTCCTTTACTTTTATATTTGAAAGCCCTAAAAATACAGCCTTTTCACCGACTTGTCTTGTAATATATCCCAATAGGGCGCCCTTGTCATCCATTACTAACAGGACATTGATATTGTACCTTGTCATCATACGTGCCGCCCTCTTGACCGTCTCGTCCGGGGTTATGGATATTACTGGGGAAGACATCATGTCCTGCGCCTTTTTGGTAGGTTTGATCTGGGTCCTTAACAGGGCCTGCAGAGACCTTTCTGCCTGTATCAAGGTTTGGTTCTTGATCGTGGCAGATGCCGCCTGTGGGTGCCCGCCCCCTCCGAGGGCGAGCGCTACCTCTGCCACGTTCACCTCGGCTATCCGGCTTCTGGCCACTAGATAAATTCGGTCGCCCATCTGGGCCAGGGCAAAGACAACGTTTAGATTTTCCATTTCCATGAATCTGTGCACAAGGACCGCGAAATCTCCCACATATTCTTCTCTAATAACCTTGGTAATCACAATACCTACGCCGTTAATGACACGTGATGTTGCAGATTGAGTAAGGTCATTCAAGAGCCATACCTCCTCTGCACCTAGTTCTCTGGTGAGCATGTCTGCGATGATGTTGTGGTTTGCCCCTTGTTCGGCGAGCCACGCAGCCGCCTGATAGTCCTCTGCCGTCGTGGAAGAGAAGGTGAAGGACCCGGTGTCCTCATGGATCCCGAGGCACATAATGGTGGCCTCGTCCGGGGAAATGGTGATCTGTTTTTTCCTGATCAGGTCTGTGAGTAGCGCCGTAGTAGAACCGGTTTTGCCAATCACCTTCAGGTCTCCTTGGATATCGTCTTCTGAGTCCGGATGGTGGTCATAGATATGGATCTCAATATCCTTTTTATCGACAAGATCAGCAAATTTTCCTATCCGGCCTTTCTGTCGTGTGTCTACAAGTATCAGTCTTTTTATTTGTTGGAGATCAATCTGTCTTATTTTTGTGAAGTTGAAAAGGTATGATGTAGAATGGAGGAAGAAATTGCGTAAGTTTTTTTCCTGGGATCCTGGAAATACAAGGGTGGCTCCGGGATAGAGTTTGCTGGCCGCAATCATGGATCCCATCGAATCGAAGTCCGCGTTGATGTGAGTGGTTATGACCTCTTCATGCACATTTCCATGGTGCTCCGCCGGTTCACCTGGGCCAGGGCCTAAGCTGGTAGATCTTTTTTTTTGCTTCTTTTTTTTTCTTTCAGGCATATACTAACTGCATGCATCCTTATGGGATGAAGAAATAACTATTTGTATTTCGTTATAATTGGTAACTACCTAGCTATTTAGGTCGAAGACTAAAGGTTGAAGTGTTTTTTAGCCTTCTATCTTCAGTCTATCCACCTGAAAAGTTACAGTGACTTCACCCTCTCTTTTCCCATTTCACCAGACAGTGAAGGAATTGGGCCTATTGATGGCCATTTGATCAACAAAAAAAGCCGGGCATTATATCTGCGCCGGCTGGGTCTGGTTTATGGAGGAATTGTTCCGCGGATCAGTTATAATCCCTTTAGTTTTTCCTCATTTTCCTGCTTTTTCTTGCACTCAATGCATAAGGTAGTGACAGGGCGAGCGCTTAGCCTCTGCTCCGAGATGTCCTCGCCACATTCTTCACAAATGCCGAATGTTCCTGCCTCAATCCGATCCAGAGCATCCTTGATCTTTCCAATCAGTCTCCTTTCTCTATCTCGAATCCGAAGCTCAAAGTTCCTATCAGACTCCATGGATGCCCGATCCGTAGGATCAGGAAAGCTTTCTCCCTGGTCAGTCATTATACTGACAGTCCTATTAGCTTCTTCTAAAAGGATGCTCAACCTCTTGGCGAGCAGGTTCTTAAAATATTCTTTCTTTTTTTTGGCCAGCATAGTTCTCAGATAGACTCCCAAAAAAATTAAAAAAAGATACGTCGCCTACTCATTTCTCAAATACCTGAAGTGTTATGACATATTGTTGTCAAGGGATTAACATGCTATAATTATATAATTTTGTTCAAGCAATTTAAAGAGAAAAAGGGTGGAAGCGGTGATTTTTTCCTCGCTATTCTATTACCTTCTTCCAGAAATTTTTTATTTTTGTTTTTTTTTCAGATAATGTCAACCCTTCTGTCTCGGCAAATGCCTCCATAAGCTCTTTTTGACGCTCTGAAAGTTTTTTCGGGATCTTGACCATAATTTTTAAATAGAGATCACCTCTCCTGTTCCGTGCCCTGAGGCTTGGCATGCCCTTACCCGTCTGTTTTAAGATATCACCTGGTTGAACCCCTTGCGGGATGACCAGGTCATGGCCGCCTTTATCCCCCAAGCTTGGGATAGTAACGGTGTCGCCCAATGCAGCCTGAACAAATGAGATGGGGATTTGGCAAATGAGATCATCGCCCTCTCTTGAGAAGAATTCGTGGTCCTTGACATGGATCACGACGAAGAGATCGCCTGAAGGGGCCCCTCGTTCCCCAGGCTCGCCTTCGTCTCTTAGTCTCAATTGTGATCCGGTGTCTACCCCGGGCGGGATCTTAACATTGATCTTCTTCTCAACCCTTACCTTTCCCTCTCCTCCGCAGTCCCTGCACGGGTCGCTGATAATCTGTCCCTCCCCGTGGCAGACAGGACAGGTTGTGCTAATCTGGAAAAAACCTTGAGAGCGAATTACCTGACCCCTGCCTTGGCAGCTGGTGCAGATCCGTGCCTCTGTGCCGGGGCTTAGTCCGGAGCCGCTGCACGTTTGGCAGTATTCCAATCTCTGGAAAACAACCTCCTCCTCTTTGCCGTAAAAGGCATCCTCTAGGGTAAGCTCAAGATCATAGCGTAGACTTCTGCCTTGTCTTGCCCGAGACCTTCTCCCCCCTCTTATATTGCCAAAGCCGAAGAAGTCCTCAAAGATGTCCCCAAAACTGGAAAAGATGTCTTCGAAACCGCTGAAACCCCTAAAACCCCTTCCTTCAAGGCCTTCATGTCCAAACTGGTCGTAGATCTGCCTTTTTTCCGTGTCTCTTAAAACTTCATATGCCTCTGCGGCCTCTTTAAATTTTTCTTCGGCCTCACTATTACCAGGGTTCCTATCCGGATGATATCTCAAGGCCAGTTTCCGATAGGCCCTCTTGATTTCTTCGTCTCCGGCATTTCGGGAAATGCCTAATACCTCGTAGTAATCCCTCTTATGCATGGTTATTTCCCTTTAAGCGTCTAATTTTAGGCCCCATCGTCTGTTTGCTCGGGGGGTTCACTTGAAGCAGATTCTTCTCCCTCAATCGCCTTATATATTTTACCAGCAGCAATTTCTCTCAGGGATACCACAACGTCTTTGTTTTTGCATACAATTAGTGGTTCAGCTCCACTCCTTAGTTGACGAACCCGCTTGGCCGCCAGATGAATCAATTCAAAGCGATTCTTCACCGTTTTCAGACAGTCTTCGACCGTTACCCTTGCCATAGTATCCTCCTCTTTCCTGTCTGTCTTCATCCAGAGAGAGACTTATGCTTATGCCTATGCCTCCCATAACATCTCTAATTTTGCCCATTGAGATAGGATGAAGTGATCTTTTTTAAGCCAGTCAAATTTTTTTATATACAATTCTGTATATTAAATGTAAACATCAAAATTTATATATGCGACAAGAAATTTAGCTATAAAGGGGGCTAGCATTCATGCTGGCCAGGGTGCTCAGCAGCGCGGTTATCGGCATTGACGCTTATATTGTTGATGTTGAAGTCGATATATCCCAGGGTTTGCCTTCCTTTGCTACTGTAGGCCTGCCTGAGGGTGCTGTCCGTGAAAGCAAGGAAAGAGTCAAAGCGGCTATCAAGAACTCTGGATACCATTTTCCCTCTGATCGGATAACAGTCAACCTCGCCCCAGCAGACATCAAAAAGGAGGGATCAGCATTCGATCTCCCCATGGCGCTGGGTATACTTGCAGCTACCGGCCTGGTAAGCAGATCCTCTTACTTGAGCTATCTATTTCTGGGGGAACTGGCCCTCGATGGCCTTATAAGGCCGGTTAAGGGTGCTCTGCCTATAGCCATTGCTGCAAAAGAACTGGGAATAAAAGGGATTTTCCTGCCCTTAGAAAATGCTCCCGAGGCAGGCGTTGTGGAAGGGTCAAATATTTACCCTGTTGAGACCCTAGCCCAGGTTATTGAGGCCCTCAATGGCGCTTCAAAGATAAGTCCTTTTCGGGTCAAAGTCAATGAGCTGTTTCAGAGGGCTGACCCAAATGTCGACTTTAGGGATGTTCAGGGACAGGAAAACGCAAAGAGGGCACTGGAAATTGCCGCCGCAGGGGAGCATAATCTTATTATGATCGGCCCCCCGGGTTCCGGCAAGACTATGCTTGCAAAACGTCTTCCCACGATCCTTCCCGTTCTAGGCTTTGATGAGTCACTCGAGACATCCAAGATTTACAGTGTTATGGGCCTTATGCCCAGGGGGTACGGGCTCATTACAATGCGCCCCTTTCGGTCCCCTCACCACACAATCTCCGATGCGGGTTTGATAGGGGGAGGCCAGAATCCCAAGCCAGGTGAGGTAAGCCTGGCCGATAATGGTGTCCTCTTCCTTGATGAGCTGCCGGAATTCCGAAAGAATGTACTGGAGGTCTTAAGGCAACCCATGGAAGACGGTCAAGTTACTATTTCACGCGCCAACGCAACGGTCACCTACCCGGCGAGCTTCATGCTGGTCGCGGCTATGAATCCTTGTCCGTGCGGTTTTTTGGGTGATCCAAAGAGGGAGTGCAGGTGCTCTTTTCTCCAGATCCAACGGTATCGTTCAAAAATATCCGGGCCTTTGATGGACAGAATAGATATCCATCTGGAAGTACCTTCTGTTCCCTATAAGGAACTTTCACATGTAAATGGGGGGGCTTCGTCAAAGGAAATTTATGAGAGGGTGATGAAGGCCAGGGAGGTTCAAAGTGAGAGGTTCCATAAGATGGGCTTTCATACTAATTCCCGCATGAGTAGTCGACATATTAGGGAATTTTGCAAGATTGATTCGGATTCCAGCGCCTTACTGGAAAAGGCCATGGAAAAATTTGGCCTCAGCGCAAGGGCCCACGCCCGCATACTCAAGATTGCCCGTACTATTGCCGACCTGGAAGCCAGCCCGGAGATAACGAGTAGCCATGTTGCTGAAGGCATTCAATACAGGTCTCTGGATCGGAGGATATTGAGGTGAATAACAAAAGGGGAGAAGGCATGAGTAAGGTAACCTTCGATTCCGTGGAGGTTGGAGAAGAACTTGCTCCCATGAGCAGAAAAGTCACTCAGGAGGTATTTTGGAAATATGCGGTTGCTTCGCTCGACTACAATCCGGTTCATTGTGATCCTGAATGGGTAAAAACGGCCCGTCCTTTTGGAATAACAAAAACGGTAGGGCATGGGATGATGACAATCTCCTTCATGTTAACGGTGGTTTCCAATTGGGCCTATCCTTCCATGCTGAAGATTACAAGGATAGATTCGAAGTTGATCTGGCCGGTTATATCCGGTTGGACCGTCAAGTGCACGGGTGTAATTTCGGAGAAGCATTTTATATCTTCCGGAAAGAACTATGTTGTAATTGACCTTAAGGCCGAAAATCAGTACGGCAAGCTGCTTGGTGTGTGTAAGACAGAGGTAGTTTTCCCTGACTGATAGGAGCATTTTATTCGATCTGGCGAGAAAGGCAGTAAAGACAATGGGTAAAAAAGGTTTGGCAAAATATATGACGACCGAAAAGCAGAAACAATTTGATACCGATTTTTTCAAGGACGCTGAAACCTATGAAGTATGGGAGGAGATTGATTTTTCCAATCTTAATGAGATCGATGGGCAGAGGACCTTCGAGATAAAGGCGGAAGACATTAAGTTTTATTCAGAGGCTATTATGGATGACAATCCTCTTATGAACGACGAGGAATTTGCAAATAAGTCTCCTTATAGAGGACTGGTTCCTCATCCGATTTTTGGAACACAGATCATTTTTTGGTGCATAGGCGAAAAGGGCAGAGGCAATTGGATCAGAACACCCGGTGCAAGGAATCCTGGCCAATACCTTGAAATATACGAGAACTTTAGGGTTGGAGAAGTCATCCATATCAAAATGAGGCCTTACGATCGTTACGTCAAGAGGGGGAAGTACTACCTCAGGTATGAAATTGTTCTCTATAACCAGGATAACGTGAAGAAAGGAAAGTGCATCGGCACCTTGATTTTACCAAAAACCAGGCGTGATATTGAGAAGTTTCTCGAGGGTGAGAGGGGTGTTGAGATATAGTCCAGTGTCCAAATTTATAAACTTTGGGTTTTTGTGTTTTGACAGCAATGACACGATACAGGAAATTAAGGAGGAGTGATGTACCAGCATAAATTATTGTCAGCGCTTTGTGGAGAGCAGGATATAATGGTCAGGGATATGGTAAGGTCTTTTGTGGATGGAGAGATCATGCCCGTGAGACAGAAGATTGACGATGATGAGGACCACATTATAGTTAGGGAACTGTTGCAGGCCTTGGCCAGTCTGGGTTTTATAAAGGGGATCTTTCCTGAAAAATATGGTGGCGGTGGCAACATCTTCTCAATCGTGGCCTCCAATCTGGCTACAGAAGAGATTGCTCGTGGCGATTCCGGTGTTGCGGTTGCTCTTGGCTGCTGCCTCTGGCCCTTTCTGCCTGCGGTATGGGCCAACAATGAGGCGGTATTGGACTACTTCGCCCCTATGTTTTGCGGCGATGAACTCAAAATCGGATGCTTCAACATGACAGAGCCTGGAGGTCCGGCGGGGGGTGGCGGCTGTGACATAGAAAATATTGGTCTAAAGGGACGAAAAATTTTTACCCGGGCGGTCTTGGATGGCGACCAGTGGGTCCTGAACGGCCAGAAAATCTGGGCCTCCAACTCTGGTATTGCTGATGCTTATTGTATGGTATGTACCACAGATCCAAACCTGGGAGATGAGGGGATCGCCTTGATCTATGTGCCGGGCGATTCAAAGGGGCTCTCGTTTGGTAAATTTGAGAAGAAGGCAGGCATGGCCGCCGATCGAAACACGACAACCTATTTAAATGATGTGCGTGTCCCAAAAGAGTTTAGGCTTGCCGGTCCTGGAGAGGATGTCAAGTACTTTCACGCCAATTTAACCGCCGGCAGAATAGCCAGTGCAGCGATGTCCGTGGGAAACGCCCAGGGGGCGTTTGAGCGCGTCTTGGATTTTACTGGTGAGAGGGTGGTAGGAAAGGCCTCCAAACCGATTAGAGCACATTCGATCGCTGCCGGTATGCTGGCAGATATGGCTATCGGTATCGAAACGGCCCGAATGGCCTATTTGCATGCGTCCTATCGTTTTGATCATCCGGAAGAATATGGTGAAATTCACTCCATAAACCAACTCTCAGCGGCAAGCATTGCCAAGGTGTACGCCGCCGATATGGCTATATCTGTGACAAACCGGGCTATGGAGCTGATGGGAAGTTACGGTTACGTGAGGGATTATGATGTTGAAAAATACTGGCGCGACTGCAAGATGATCCAACTTTGGGAAGGTGGTGCACAGCTTGGGCGCTTCGATGTCTGCCGTGCCTACTATGACCTGCCCTTATAAAGGTATCGCGGGCAGATTATGACACAACACAATTTGGAAAATAAAGATCAACCAGGGCCCCTGGAGGGTGTCCGTGTCCTGGAATATGGGGTTTTTCATGCCGGCCCGGGCGCGAGTGCCATTCTGGGGGACCTGGGGGCCGAGGTGATCAAGGTAGAAGCGGGAATCGGAGACCCAGAGAGATACTGGGTGAGGGTAGGGCATCTGGACTTCTCACTCCCTGGTGGCGGAAATGTGATGTTCCATACATCCAATCGGAACAAGAGAGGGATCTATCTGGATATTAAGAAAGAAAAGGGTCGTGTTGTATTCAATCGTTTGTTAAGGAACGCGGATGTCTTTCTTACAAACCTACGCAAAAGTACCAAGGTAAAAATGGGCCTTGACTACGAGACCCTATCCCGGTTGAATCCCAAAATCATATATGCGGGTGTTTCTGGCTATGGGCCAGAGGGCCCGATGAATGACCTCGGGGCCTTTGATCCCCTGGGCCTGGCCCGCTCGGGAATGATGTTTGTGACTGGGAACAGTGAGCCTAGGCTTATTCACATCGGGGTCTTGGATCAGGCCACGGCCATTACGGTAAGTCATGCCATTCTGACCGCCCTCTTTGTCCGTGAACGTCGCGGAATAGGTCAGGAAGTCCATGTGTCTCTATACAGTGCAGGGCAATGGCTCATGTATCCCAATATCATGATCAGCAATCTCCTGTCTGCTGACCCGAACGTCCATGAGGACCGGTCAAAACACTCACCCTTGCGCAACCTTTTCCGCTGTAAGGACGGAAAGTGGATCATAGGGACCCATCATCCCGAGGAAAAGTATTGGCGCGTTTTCTGTGAGGCCACTGGCCAGGCTGGCCTTCTTACGGATACCCGCTTCGCGGATGATGCAACCAGAGCAGACAACTGCGCTCAGTTGGTGGCCCATTTTGACAAGGTTTTTGAGACCAAGACGCGAGATGAATGGATGGATATTTTCCTGGCCAAGGGCCTAATGTTTTGTTCCGTTCAGCGCGTCAGCGAGATCAAAAAAGATCCTCAGGCCATCGCCAACAACTATGTGGTAGATTTCGAAGATCCGGTTTTGGGCAAGTTGCAACTCCCCGGCTATCCCATACATTTTAGCTCTAGCAGGGCCGGCACGCGGAGCCTGGCCCCCAAACTAGCGGAACATACAGACGTGGTCCTGCGGGAGATCGGTTACACGGATCGGGATATAGAGGAACTGAAACAGGAAGGTGTGGTCCGTTGACCCGGCAAGTATCAAGAAAGCCCTTGGCTTTAATCGTACCTACCTGCAAGCCATAATGGTTCTCTTGACCAAGGCCCTGGCGATCTGGACCATATAGCCGTTGCAAGATAGCGGTTTTGCATCGGCCACGAGGGCGTCACCAGATGCTTCAGCGCTTTTTTCATCAAAAGCGCTTCCAATAAGGACATGTTCCGCCTGAATGGCTTGATAGGGCCTTCCATAGACCGCGTTAAGGCAGATGCGGCTGGCTTCGACCTTTTCGCCCCCTTTGGTTACAGAAACCGCACAATTAACAATGGGAAAATCTATGGATTTTCTCAAGGCAAATTTGCTAAAATGGCTCTCGGTGTTTTTATCAGGAGAAGGGATTTGAATTTCAAGGACTACTTCATCCTCATCCAAGACGGTTGTCCTGGCTATATTTACCTGGAAAAAATCTTCGGCCTTAATCTTCCTTTTTGAAGTGATTACCTCAGCATTTAAGGCAATAAGGGCAGGGGCGGTGTCACTTGGATGAACCGCATAGCATCCCTCTTCCACGCTTCCCCCGAAAATGGAATGATAACGGTTATCCCCCTCTATGGCATAGCATCGTCCGCCACCCTTCCTGAGACAGGGGAATCTATTGTCTGCCGCTCGGTAATACCAGCACCGGATATCCTGGCAAATATTGCCTGCCAAGGTCCCCATCTCTCTTATATGAGGAGAAGCTGTTCTTTGTGCGGCTTCTGATAAGGCCTTATAGTTATCTCTAACAGTTGGGTGACTTGCGATATCTGCTAGTCTGGTAAGGGCTCCGATCTTCAGTTGATTATCTTGTTCTTTAATGAAATCAAGATCAGGGATAGTCTTTATATTAATGAGGGCCTCCGGATAGTCGGGTAGAATCATGTCCTTCATCTTACCCAGCAGATCGGTGCCACCAGCGATAACGCTGGCGTTGCCGTTATAACGTCGAAGGGAGGAAACCGCTTCACCTATTGACCGTGCATTGATATGGACGAACTTCTTCACTTTTTTCTCCTATGATGCCTTTCCCAGCGCCTTGAGGACCCGAGCCGGTGTAATGGGAAAATCGTCAATCCAGGAGCCGAGGGCGTTATATATAGCCGGACCAAGTAAAGCTGGTACAACTGTGGCAATGTCCTCTCCAATCCCAACGACCCCATAAGGGCCATAGCCCATGCCTGTTTCCACAAGGATTGTATCAATGGGGCCGTTAATATCGAGTATGGTAGCTATTTTATAATCTAAGAGATTACCGTTGAGCATGACGCCGGTGACGGGGTCATAGACCACCTCCTCTGTCAGCCCCCTGCCCACGGCCATATAGGTACCGCCGTACTGTTGTCCCTCGCAGGAAGAGCGATTGATCACTTTACCGACGTCATTGACGTTGACAACCTTTGTAACGACAACCTCCCCTGTATCCGTATCGACTTCGACTTCCATAAAATGGGCCTGACGACAGAACCTAGGACGATAATGATGCGGCGAATAGGTCCCTGTCTGGACGTGATAGCCATATGCGAAGAGAGGGGCTGAGAAGACAGTTCGATCTGTCAGGTTTTCAAAGTCAGTCATGGGTCCAGCCGATCTTGAAGGGCCCACGAATTCGGCTAGGCTGATCTTTTTGGACGGATCTTTCTTTGAGAATATCACGCTATCCTTGATGTCCAGGTCTTCTGGTTTGGCATCGGGAAAGACTGGTGGAAAACTTCCTCTCTGTGTTTTTGCAATGGGTCCAGTAGCTGCCTCTAGGATCTGTTGTTTCAGTATTCGGGCGGCATGCCTGATGGCGAAACCGTTAATAGACATGTTGGTAGAGGAATCCGGCGTCATTCTAAAAAACCCAGGGTCGATCTGGGGATTGTAATAGACATCTTCCAGCCTCATTCCTATTTCATCCGCTGCTATCCGGCAGTAGGAATTTTCTGCATCCACACCATTGTCACAGCCCATGCCAAGTATGGAGGCTGTACCATCGTTACGCTCGATACGGATGGCCATCTCGCTCGATCCGGCAGAATCGTCCCACTCATGGGCCCAGGTAAAGGCCATGCCGTGCATGCGGCCGTTTGGCAACTGCCTGGTCCCGGGGGGGTGCCACTTTCTATCCCAGCCAATAGCCTCCTTGCCTTTTTCTATGCATTCCTTTAGGCTGTCTCGAATTTCAAATCCCCTCTCTTTTTTCTTCTGATTGAGCCATTCCATATCATGCCCATGCTCGCCGTCATTTTTAAGGGCCACCTCGGTGGGATCCAAATTCAGGGCATTAGCTATATGGTCAAAAACGAGAGATTGGGTGTGGGTGTTGGCGTTCTGTTCGCAACGGGTTGGGACATTGGGGCCCTTGTTGGTCATTACGACATACATCTTACCGTAGATGTTTGGTATTCTGGTATTCTCTACAAGATGTTTGAGAAAGTGAAAGACGGGCCACTGCTGGTTTGCCAGCACAGCCTTGCCCTCAACTGCGGTAATTATGCCGTCTTTTTTGGCACCAACCTTAAGATAGTATGTGCCTTCATCCATTTCACCACCAAAGAAGTCTTCCCTGCGGGTAAAGGTCCATTTTATGGCTCGTCCGGTGCGTTTGGCCACCATGGCCGCGCAATAGTGGCCCCCAAAATTCCAGGCTACCTGGCTCCATCCTCCAAAACTCGCTCCCTGATAGAGACAATGCATATGGATTTTGTTCATGGGGGTGCCACCAAACCAGGAGGAGATAACCCGTTTGGCGATATGGGGCCTTTGCTGCTTTACCCAGACCTCCGGGCAATCACCGTTCCAGCGAAAGACGCCACAGGGTCGCTCAGGGCCGACCCAGGTATGAAGACGGCGCTCGGATCGAAATTCGATGACCTTATCGGCCTCGGCAAAACCGATTTTTATGTCACCCTGTTTGATATCAGAAAAGGCCTCGCCAAGGAGTAGTTCATTGAAGTGATTTCCAAAAGAAAAGATCTCCGGATTGGCCAGCGGCGCATCGGGTTTCAATGCCTCTTCCGGTTCCAGGACAAAAGGGCGCACTTCCCATTCTACATCGATGAGCCTCAAGGCCTGTTCGGCAATATCCTCTGTATCAGCGGCCACAGCCACGCCGACTTCCTGTCCTTGAAAATAGGAGATCCGTCCAAGGATGATTTCCGCCTGGGGTACATGGCCACCCAGATCGGCGGTTTCTGGTAGTTCGGGATCGTCATAGCGAAGAATGGCCCTCACACCGGGAAAGGCCGCGGCCCTGGTCGTGTCCACATTTTTAATCACAGCATGGGGGTAGGGGGAGGTCAGGAATCTCATATAGAGCATACCGGGAAGCTGTACGTCCATGGTATAATCGGCCCTGCCGCTGGCTTTCTGGATGCCGTCTACCCTTCGAGGGCCTCTTTTCCCGATATTGCTGTAATCTTTGAGGGGGTATTTATCGGCCTTTAGATTGTCAAACATCTCTTCCATACGTGTGATTTCTTCATTCGTCATCTTTTACGCTCCCTCTATCTTCGACAAAGGCCTGGACCGCAATAGGATGCTGTGGGTATGTGCCGCATCGGCAGAGATTGCCGGCCAGTGCCTCCCTGATCTCCTGTTCTGTGGGGTTTGGATTCTTGTCCAGCAAGGCCTTGGCTGTGACAACAAAACCAGGTGTACAATAACCGCATTGCATTGCATGATGTTCAGCGTACTTTTCAATGAGTTGGGGATGTGTGGCGGAAACGCCCTCAACCGTTTCGATGTTGGCACCTTCACATTCGATCGCCAGGGTCATGCAGGAGAGAATGGCGCGAGCATTCATAATAACCGTACATGAACCGCAGGCACCGCGATCACAGAACATCTTAGCCCCGGTAAGCCCCATCTTGTCGTGAATGAGCTGATAGAGTGTCCACTCCGGCTCCACCTTGACCTCATAGGACTGGCCGTTGACGGTTAGCCGAATAAGCCCCTCGGGTGTTGGGATTGATTCGGCCTTATGTTCAGACAGGACATGTGTCTTTAAATCTTCAAAGCTGTCTAGGACATTGGAGCAATAAGGACACAGGTATCGGCATTCTTGTTGGGGTATTTCTGTCACGCTTTATTCCCTCCTAATCCGGAGAAACCGGAAAAGTGCCTATATTGAATTAAAGTTTCTCAAGAGCTTGTAATGATACCTTTTTTCAGTTCCAAGGCTCACGGCCTGGTCATTTCAAAAAGGCATCACCACACGCTTGATGAATGGGCTACGCATTATAGAAGGTGCTAAATTTTTGCAAGCCAAATATATTCCGTGAAATCAGCGACCAACCCTGAACCAGACAACCTGAGTGCCTACAGCAGATTTGAGTTTATTTTGGCCAGCAATGAAGCTGGCTTACAAGCAAAAAAATAGTCACATCTGCCTAATACCTTTTAGGCTTCTCAGGTAAAGCGATTGTGTTATTCGTTGATCGTATTCATCTCTGAAATATTTTAGGGAATCCAGGACCGGAGCCGGGGCTGCCTGACCCAGACCGCATAGAGAGGCAAGAGACATGGTCTGAGATAGCTCTTTCAGGACCTTGATGTCTTGCTCCATACCGTTCCCATGATTTATTCTTCCCAGGATTTCTACCATTACCTCTGTCCCCTCCCGACAGGGAGTGCATTTGCCGCAGGACTCTTCAGCCAGGAATTCCATGTTCCGGTAGACGATGTCTATGATGTCTCTGGTTTTGTTAAATACGGTGATCCCCCCAGATCCCAGCACCGTTTCATAGGACAATTTTGTTTCCAGCTTGTGCGTGGGGAGTATGCTGCCCGAAGCGCCACCCACCTGGACAGCCTTGGTTTCACTGGCACCGGCAAGATCTATCACTAGTTCTCTGAGCCGGCTTCCCATAACTAACTCATATACACCCGGCCTTTCCACATCGCCACTAACGGAAAATACCTTGGTACCCTTGCTTTTTTTGGTACCAATGCCGTTAAACCAGTCAGCTCCGTTAAGAATGATCTGGGGAACGTTGACAAGGGTCTCCACATTGTTGATGACTGTCGGTTGTTCAAAGAGCCCTTTAATTGGAGGAAATGGAGGTTTATAGCGCGCCTCCCCCCGTTTCCCCTCAATAGAATCCATGAGGGCTGATTCCTCACCGCAGATATAGGCACCTGCACCCTCAAGTATCTGGATATCAATATTTTTTAAAAACCCGAGATCCTTGACCTGCTTCAGAGATTGTTTGAGCGCATCAGATAGAAAATGGTACTCAGCCCGCAGATACACATAGGCCTTCCTTGCCCCAAGGGCATATCCAGCGATGGCCATGCCCTCGATAAGAGAGAAGGAATCGTTGGTTAGTATGTACCGGTCTTTAAAAGTCCCGACTTCGCCCTCATCGGCATTACAGATGAGATATTTGTTTTTCCCTTCGGCCTTTCTCGCCAATTCCCATTTTAGTCCGCAGTTGAACCCGGCTCCACCTCGGCCCAGAAGCCCGGAGGCCTTGACTTGCCTGATCACCTCCTCAGGACTCATCTCTTCTTCGCATTTCTTAAGGGCACTAAACCCATCCCGATCCAAGTAAGTTTTGACATCCCCTGGATCGATCTGACCACAATTTTTTAAGACTATTCGTGTCTCCGGCACCTCATCCCTCCCAGGCTGTCTTAAGTATAATTCTTTAAGATCTTTGAAATTTTCTCCGGTGTCAAATTCCCATGGACATCATCATTCACCATCATGGCCGGGGCCATGTCACAGGCACCGATACAGTTTGTCAATTCAAAAGAAAATCTTCCGTCTTTGGTGACTTCGCCAGGAGAGATTCCGAGTTCCTCTTTAATGCAGTCGATAGCCATCTGTGATTCATGTAAATGGCAGGGAACACTCTTACAGATTCGAATCACATTTCCTCCCTGGGGTTTTATTGAAAGGAAGGAATAGAAGGTGGATACACCATATACTTCATTGTGCGGAAGTTTTAATTCTTGAGAAATTTTAACCAGTCTTTCTCTGGATAAAAAGCTGTGCTCGGACTGTAATCTTTTAAGTAGAATTAGAAGGTCATAGCGGTGGGAATTGGTCATTTCAGTAAATACCTTTCTTTTATTTGCCTCAGGCTCTTGTCAAGGCCCCCGTTGGGCAATAATCAATACAGATGCCGCAATCCTTGCAGACTTGCTTATTTAGTGTTTCGTCAAAACCGACGATGACCTTTGATTTAAAGCCTCGATAGGCGATACTGAAGACGTCCTTTTTAGCAATTTCAGTACATGCACTTACACAGCGGCGACAAAGAATACATTTTGAAAGGTCACGCCGGACGTAGGGGTTGCTATCTTCTGGTGGATAATGACGTGGTTCTCTGACCTGAAATCGTGGTGGCCCTACTTCAAGGTCAGAGGAAAGTTTGTGAAGGGTACATTTGTAGGCATCGGTATCAGTAACACATGATCCATGATGGGCCGTTAGCAGAAGTTCGACAATAGCCTTCCGCGTTTCAACGACCTTGCGGGAACGGGTATGGATGACCATGCCTTCTCTAATGGGCGTGTGACAGGAGCCGGCCAGCGTTTTTGAGCCTTCGATTTCCACGACACAGACTCGACAGACACCGGTAGGGGTCAGGTCAGGACTGTGGCACAGGGTGGGGATTTCGATGCCCGCCTGCTCCGCAGCCTGAAGAATGGTCATCCCTTCATGACCTTTAACCTCTGTCCCATCGATAACCAGATTGATTTCTTCCATAACTTACCGCCAGCATGTCCTTTCTAATCAGATCCCTAAATTAGTAACGTTCCTTGTCATTCTTTGAGGCAGTAAAAAGTCCTCTTTTTTTCAGCTTTAAGCTTGCTTGGCTTATCAAAATGATTGGTCTCAAAACAGGACTTCAACATCCTAAAAGGAGCAAAACAGGCAGTATTTGGGGCGCTTTGCCACGGTTGAAGCCCTAACCCGAGGTCAAATGATGGAAGAAAAATTTATCGTGAATCAAAAACTAAGGCCTGTGAAAAGTCAAGAAAAATGTCCCTCACCATTATGTAAAGTGTTACTAAATCTGTTTAGGCAATTCCTAACGCAAATTTTGGATAAGTCTGAAAAAAGGATTAAAAAGGAACAAAAAGCTTGAATAAATTTTCTATTGATATAGAATATGTCAAAAAATAACATTTTGGTCATTATTCAAAAATGATAGGTGCTTGTTGATGGGTTAATGGGCCATCATTGCATCAAAATAGAGCCCTAAAATGGGTGTACATGATTATGATGCCAAAACCATTCGGCCGAGTTCTTCTCCCTTCCCCGATAGACCCAAAACTCTTCCAGCGAAAAGAATGGTGGAAACTTTTCAGCCACCATGCATTTGTATCGGTCTACTTCGCTTTTTGACCTCAGAAGGTGGGCACGTGCCTTCGCATTTTTGATTTCATTGAAAGTTAACCCTGCGAGGGTTGGTATTGGTGTATATGTCTGATTCACTGCTGGTTATCGTTTGCTGACTATTGGCCCCCTATTACGCCACGCTAGCATGTATTGAATGCCTTTCCCCGTATAGATGATTTATTACGGTCAGAAACGGGTAATGCGCATTTCATTGAGGCGTATAACGAATAAGGTGCTCCCCTTGGCCGGGCAAACATTGTTCTTTGATCTGTCGTAAGACTTTGGCCTTTTTCAAATATAGTCAAAATTTTTTCACTAAAAAAGGAGGGCAGAATGAATATTTATGTAGGAAATCTTTCGTACGATGTCACAGAAAGCGAGCTGAGAAGCGCCTTTGAGGCCTTTGGACAGGTTGAGTCGGCAAATGTAGTGACAGACAAATACAGTGGAAGGTCAAGAGGATTTGGTTTTGTGGAGATGACCAACGAGGGCGAGGCACAGGCGGCGATCGACGGCCTGAATGGCCAAGATCTGAAGGGCCGGGCACTCAACGTTAATAAAGCTCGACCTCGTTCAGAAGGCCGTGGAGGAAAAAAGAAAGGCGGTTGGCGCTCATATTGATTTAGGCTTGGCCAGAGACAAGTAACAGGCGGCTCAAGTCAGTGACGATGGAGAACGGAGGAACCGGGGACATGTTGATGCATATCCCTATACAGGCGAAAGACTCGATGTGACGGTGAACCTGATAACTTTAAAAATCACAAACCAATCCCATTGCAAGTGATTTGTAATTGGACCGTAAATCAAACAACTGAGGTGTTTCCATGTTTTTTGGTAAAGGAGAAATATACATGCATACTAAACGGGGTGGATTCTTTTGTGCCTTGGTACTAGCCATACTTCCTATGATAATTGGCCGGCCGGCACTGGCGATAGAAAAACATGGTCCTGAAGATAAGGTGGCTGTTGTCAACGGTTCAACAATCACCCAGGAGAATTTCAATAGGGAGATGAATGCGTTCCGACAGCGCCTTTTGAGCGAAGGGAGGTCTCTTAGCGATTCCCAACTCCTTGAAATGAAGAAGGACATCTTGGAAAGTCTTATAAATACCGAGTTACTTTACCAGGATGCCCAAAGGCAGGGAATCAAGATTGACGAGGCAGATATCGATAAAGAATTGATGACAGTAAAGGAACGATTTCCCAACGAGGTTGAATTCAAGAATGCATTAAGCAAGATGAATCTCTCTGAAGCCGACTTGAGGTCTGAGATTAAGAGAGGTCTGGCTGTTCAGCACTTTGTTGATAAAAAATTTGCCCAAGGAATTGCAATTTCTGACAAGGAGACCAAGGCGTATTACGATGGGCACCGGGATTCATTCAAGGAACCTGAGCGGATGAGAGCCAGCCACATCTTAATCAAGTTTGACTCCCGGGGGGAAAAATCCCAGAAAGCTGCATCACGAAAAAAAATCGAAAAGGTCCAGCAGAAGCTGAAAAAGGGTGAAGATTTCGCAGCCCTTGCCAAGGAGTTTTCAGAAGGCCCAAGTGCTGCTAAGGGTGGGGACTTGGGGTACTTCACGCGGGGACAAATGGTGAAACCTTTTGACGACGCGGCCTTTGCCCTGAAACCCGGTGAGGTGAGCGATATCGTTGAAACCAGATTTGGCTACCATCTGATTAAGGCGGTAGAAAAGAAACCTGAAGGCATTATTGCCTATGCGGAAGTCAAAGACAGACTTCAGGAACACCTAAAACAGAAAAAAGTTCGGGACGAAGTGAGTTCGTACATCAAAGAACTGAGAGGAAAGGCAAAGATAGAACGATTTATGGATAAAAATCAACATGATGAGCTGGGTAAATAATTGTCTATGTCTTCGCAAGTTCAGTGTGGTCCTCAACGCAAAAAAAAGATTTTTTCATCAAAAATGTCTTGATTTTACTCAAGGACATGTTATTAAAGTAAAATCAATAAAGGTGTGTCCTTTATTGTCGGGTTGGTTTCGTTCTGAGGGAAAGATCCATTTGTCAAAAGTGGCACCCTGAAGTTTGGAACCATGAAAATTTTATAGAAAGGAGGGAGTCACCATGGCAAATGGAAATGTAAAGTGGTTCAGTGATCAAAAGGGCTATGGCTTCATTGAGCAGGAAGATGGTCCGGATGTATTCGTACATCATTCAGGCATCAATGGAGACGGTTTCAAGTCTCTAAAAGAAGGCGACCGTGTTACCTTTGACATAGAGCAAGGCAAAAAAGGCCCTGCTGCGGTAAATGTTAGCGTGGTCTAAGTCACTGTTCCAAGAACAAAAAGGGCATTCCATTCAATTATAATGGAGTGCTTTTTTTATTCCAAACTAACTCCTCCCAGGCCACACCCCTTTTGGAGGTGTAGGCTTTTCTTTGACAGTTGGAGAGGGGGTAGCCCCGTGAAACCCTCGTCAATATTGGCTCTGGGGCCGGGCCACGCTAAGTATTTAAAACTATTTAAGAACAAACTTAAAGATGGCGTTATTTCGGCTCAATATCGAGTTTTTTGATATCAAAAAGAGGAGAGAATTACCTGGCTTTGAATCCTATGATAGAGTGATGAGATATCACAGGAGGTGGACGTACGATTATTTGGGAGATGAAAACAATGTCAGACATGAATAATGGACTCGAAGTATTGCTGCCTGCCCCGTTAAATGCCTTGTCTTATTTAACTGGGGTTGGCAGTATAGGTTTTGTTGAAGGAGGGAAGACATATGGCATACATTGAGTTACCCGAGATAGACAGTGTGGATGAGTCCATCAGGAAGCATTTCGAGGCGGTAAAACAGTTTACAGGAGAGGTGGGGGAGACCGTAAGAATTCTGGCCATTCGTCCTGATATATTGGATGCGACCAACGTGATAGTCAGAACGCTCTTATTGTCCGAAACAAAACTGGATTACGAGACAAAGGAGATGATCGCAATCCTTGTATCCCTGGAAAACAGTTGTTCCATGTGTGTGGGCGAACATGAACGGATTGCAGCCGTGCTGGGGATTGCTGAAGAAAAGATCGACAAGGTCAAACAGGGAATAGAATCACTGGACTGCCCGAAAGAAGAGAAGAGCCTGTTACGGCTCTGTGTAAAGAGCGCCAAGGAAAGCCAAAAGGTCACAAAAGAGGATATCGATGGCCTGAAAGCAGTGGGCTATTCCGATTCACAGCTCCTCGAGGCAGTGGCCATCGTGGGTTATTTCAATTATATAAATACCATTGTGAATGCGATGGGATCCGGAAAATAGGAAAACATGCAAGCCGATCGGCAAGGAAAATATTCCCAACCTCAATAGGCAGGCAGTTTGGCATATCCAAGTACAGCTCTGTGAGCAGCGTTATTGAAAAATTGAAAAGAGACATGTCGGCGGAACGGAAGCTAAGGGTGCGTGAAAAGACATAGAAAAAACATTGTATAACAGTCAACAGCAGATTTGATACCTTAAGCGCAAATCAATGGGGTGCAACACAACCCTTTGATTTATGAAGAAACCGAAAATCACAAGAAACAGGGAGAAGCCAATGAGCACAAAAAATATCGTCATCATTGTCCTGGCAGCGCTGTTTGTTCTTTTTGTGGTCCAGAATACGCGAACAGTGGAAGTCCAGCTTTTGTTCTGGACCGTATCCATGTCCAGGTCATTGATGTTGCTGGCCGCGCTTCTTATTGGGTTTATTGGAGGCTGGTTGTTGGGCAGGAAAAAGAGAAGAAAGAATGGGTAAATTCTTCTGTGTTTTGTGTATGGTTTTACTTCCTACTGCCCTTTCCTGGGTTTGGAGCGTAATAGCTACTTTCAATTGGGGATTCACCCCAAAAAACCGAATGTGGGTTTCAATATGACCGCCTTTGCTCTCAGAATGTCAAGATATTGTAATGGCGCAAGCAAAAGGCATATAGAGCTTCTTTTCAATAGATATCTCGACCCGCATTGGTTGAATGACCATGACAAGCCATTTGTTTGGGAGTTGATCGAAGAAATGACCGATGATGAATTATAGAGGACCCACTACTGGCTTAAAATCAAGTTGATCGAAGCTGTTAGGGAACGGCGAAACGTTTATCCAGGAAAACAGAGCGGAATCCATCAAAATTGTTTCAAAAAGGTTGCGAATTCCTTCGGATCTCACGGCCCCGCTCTGCGATGGGTTTCATTTTCAGGTTTTGCCATTGAGAAACAGGGAGGAGGGCATCTGGTGGAATGATCACTTCATGCTTTCAATATCACGTTGCCACCAGCTATGATCGAAATCGCATGGAAGGACATGTACTCGATTGGGAAAACCAGCCGGGTGTCTTCAAGGAATATCCGGGCACACAGCCCATCTCCCTGCCGGAGCCCGGCCCTTTTTCTCAAAAGAAATTATCTGGAATCCTCCGGGACGTGAATATCGATCTTGAAGGTGCCGAAGTCGATATCAAGGTTCTTTCAACCATCCTGTTCCTTACCTACAGCCTCACCGCCAAGGTTCAACAAGGTGGTGGACATTTCTATTTCCGGAGCGTGCCTTCCGCGGGGGCACTGTACCCCACGGAATTGTACCTTGCCTCGGAAGGCGTCGCAGGGCTCCAGGATGGGCTCTATCACTTTTGCATTACCCGCCATGGCCTCAATCTTCTGAGAACAGGCCCGCTCCTAGGGAGCGTGGGGACCGGCCCGACTCTCACCTTTTTTCTCACCGCCATCTTCTTTCGGAGCTGCTGGAAGTACCGGGACCGGGGGTACCGCTACTGTCTCTTGGATACCGGGCATCTCCTCCAAAACCTCGCCCTTGCTGCGAGGTCCATGGGCAGGGTCCTCTCCCGGTCCTATGATTTCCCCGAGGAAGAAGTGAACCAACTCCTCGGCCTTGACCTAGAAAGGGAGGTGTGCCTTGCCGTTGTCCGGGGTTTGAGCGGGAAAGAGACATTGCCGGTAATACCATCTTCCCCGGGAAAGCTCCCCCGGGATTTCCTGGATGCGAGCCGGATGGCCTCCCGGGAGACGATCTATTCCGCGGCTCTTGAGGCCCACCGGGTGGGCTTGTCCGCGGTTCGAGATACGAAGAAAGACCTTCCCGCCATGATACAGAGGCTGGGACCTTCTCCTGCTCGGTGGGAAGCACTTCACCTCTCTGGTGCCTGGCCTGAATTGGTACACTACAAAGATGCGCTCCTTTCCCGTAGATCCAGGCGGAATTTTGTTCGAAGGCCCATGGTTGAGGCTGCTGTAACAGCATTGATCGAGGGCCTCCGGAAAGCCACTTCTGAAAACGCGAGGCAGTTGGTCGGCATCGGGCTCTTGGTGAATGATACGGAGGACCGAAGGCCCGGCTACTATCTCCTGGACTCTCAAACGGGGAGTCTCGGGATGGTAAAGGAAGGGCGGTTCATGGAAAACATGGCGCGTATCTGCCTGGACCAGGCATGGCTTGCCAATGCTGCCCTTCATTTTCTGTTCATGGCTAATCTGGGAGTCCTGGAAGACCGGTTCGGACCAAGGGGATACCGTTATGCCATGCTTGAGGCGGGCCGCATGGGTGAAATGCTCTACCTGTGCGCAGCTTCCATGGGCTATGGATGCTGCGGCATCGGCGCCATCTATGACGAGGAGGCTCGCCAGTTTCTGGAACTGGGTGAGAATTCCAGGCTCCTTTACCTGGTGGCTGTGGGCCCGGTCAAGCGCACCTGACCGATGCCCGCCGCCGCATCCTCCTATTCAATGCTCCTTAGAGTTTTTTGAGAGGTGGTAAGGGGTCAAATCTGCTTTTTACTGTTATTCTGATGTATGATAATTGGATTTTATGAGCAGGTCATTAAGAATACAATATCCAGTCGCATGGTACCATATCACCTTTTGATTCAGACTTCAGGTGGAGACCCTGCCAGATGCAAAGAAGATAAAGAGGGCAACATGTAATGCCTCCGGCATAGAAGAAAGTTCACTTTTGTCTTCAAGGAGAGGAGTCCTGAACGAACCGACGAATGTTGCCATCTATCTTGCAAGACATCTTAGAGGAGAAAAACTTGAAGAGATTGGCAGGCAGTTTGGCATATCCAAGTACAGCTCTGTGAGCAGCGTCATCGAAAAATTGAAAAGAGACATGTCGGCGGAACGAAAGCTAAGGGTGCGCGTAAAAACATAGAAAAAACATTGTATAACAGTCAACAGCAGATTTGACCCCTCAACACTTTTCTCCCACTTCAATCTTTGCGAGGTTTCACCCTCAACGTCAACCCATCAACAGCTTGAACAACCACCTTATCCCCAGTCAATAGAGGATCATCACTGAGCGCTCTCCAAAGTTCGCCATTGACGAAAACTTGCCCTTCAGTTCCCTGACATTGTTTGATTTCGCCTACTTTTCCTAACATACCCGTCACTCCGCAGACGGATATTCTCTTTCGGTCTTTGATGAACCAGATCAGAGGAAAGATCACATGTTCTATAAACTCGAACAATAGGAACCCGATTGCCAAAATGATAATTGCACTTTTCACCGTAGATTCCCCTCAACCAACAATCAGGTGCCCCACAACCAGCATCAGAATCAATGCTGAAAAAACTGCTGGCGACGTATGCAAGCCATAAATGAATCTCCGCATCCACTTTGGAGTTACTTTGAATTTTGTCATTAATCCAAGAAAAACCATCATTGTCACGAATAGTAAACTCCATTCAGGAAGGGAGGATTTCCGACAAGAAGACAACAGAAAATGAAAAATGGCTATACACAGGGCTAAGGGATTTAAAAGATAATGAAATCGCATCAGGTGATTTTTCTGGAGTTGGTTAAATCTCCTGATGGTACTTTTTGTTTCCGGCTCTAAAGGAAAATAGCTGTTCACGCCTTTCATAAGGATGCTGAGCACGACGGTCAGGTTGGCAGCCACAAAGAGCCATGCTGCTGTTTGACCCGTCAGTTCATTCCCTTTATCTCCTCTTTTCACCCGTCGTCCCTCAGGATTCTCACCATCATAGTGTTTTTTCATTCTTTCGTATCGTGCTTGATCACGTTCGCTCCTCTTGTGATCATTTGCTGCCACCGGGCCTGTCCAAACGCAAAAAGCAAACAGAATCAAGGGGGCCAAAATAGCAAATATTTTTCTGCAGTTCCTTGTCGCTGTCACGGGTATAGGCAGTCCTTTCTTGAGATTTCTCATAGTATTGAGTCTTACTGATTCGCTCCAGAATCGGTGAAAATGCAACCGGTTTAGGCCTATTTTAATCATCACAATGATGAACAGAAGAGCGCTTCCCCTTCTTGTAATACCATCTCCCCTTAATCTCTTTTCCGTGCCGGATCAAATACGCGAAAGACAATGAGATTTTCAAGAGTACCAAATCCGCGGCATACATTATACCGCTCCCCGCCCGGCGGGAAAAAAGTATGGCCCGGTTTTTCCATAGATCCGATTTTTTTAGCTTGAATCTGGCACTCTTCTTGCCCTTCTTTCCGGCATCATGGTTTTCCGCTGGTCTTCTCGCACTCGGCCCTCTTTTCCTTTCTTCCTGTCCGCTGTTCCAGGTCCTGCAATCATAAAGTGAAGATTGCGGGCAGTAATATTTTGTTTGTTCCCATTTCGGCAGTTGCCGCAGATTCGCAAGAAAATCTTGTCTGATCAAATCGGACTGCTCGTCTTGGCTTGGCCCAATGAACAAAATATCTTCTAAAACAGTGCATGTACCCTCTTTGACAGTCTTCAGGCCTACTGTTTTCCAAAAAATTTGCCCATCTGCCTTTCTAATGATTTCATATCGTTGAAGCCTGAAAGCAACATCTCCTGCTGCCCCTCTGGTGGAGATATTGTTCAAACGCTGAAGGGGTCCTTCTGAACAGAAGCTGTCTCCCTCATCGGTACCCGCGCCAAGCATCCACAACAGCATTTCTTGTTTCGTTACTCTTTTGCATGTCTTGCAATCATATATGTCCAGACCCCTGCAACAATACTTCGTTTCCGACCACGCCGGGAATGGCTTGATATGATCAAGGAAGTCTCCTTTTAAGAATCCAACCTGATCATTTTCTGCTGGACCAATGAACACAATCGTCCCTTTCCTGAAGCACCGTCCCTCCTGGAGCGTAGCAAACCCAAAATGAGCCTCCCATCTCAATTCACTCATATCGGATTCAATGATTTTGTACTCGCCCAATTTGTAAATTTTCATTTTCCGTATCTCATGCGGTCATCTTTCCAACTTCCTGTTCCCTTTTGATCGCTTGCCCGCCGGTTTGGTCGTCTAATGTATTTCTGTGCCCTGTTTACCTTGGAATCGTAACATTACCGTCGTCATAGATCCCATTTTTAGCAGTTGTGTGGCAGGCCAAGCAGTTGGATAGAGAACCGATGGATTTTCGTTTTAACACATTGAGCTGAATTTTATGGTGCTTTCTCTGAATATAGGGAATCTGGGTTATTCTTAACGGTGTTTGATTTCCTATATTTTTGATTATCTTAGCAGATAGTTTCACAGGGGAATAATCTGCTGCGTTCGCCTTAAGATATTTAGCAAGTATCTTCTTTGACTCCGGATCAAGATCTATGTCCTCCCCAAAATGGTCTGAAAGGCTATTAAGAATTTTCTCCCACGATCCTGAGGGTAATAATTCAGGTTGATATGCGAAATGACAAGCCCCGCAATTTTCCATGTACTTTGAATTATTCACGATTGCCAGATTGCGTTTGCCATTATGTTCAGAGTGTCTTCGCTCCCTTTTCTGATATCTCCGCTTTTCTTTATGATCATCATGATCAGCAAACGCGGTATAAAAGACCCCATTTGCTGTCAGTAGAAATGTCAACAAAAACAAAATCCACTTATGTATTTGTATTCTGTTCATGTCGTATCCCTTTCATACCATGGGTTTCTCGAACCAGATGGTTTCAAATCCTTATCAACTGCATCCATTCTCTATTTTGTATGAATGCAGTCAGAAATTAACAGAACAATTTCTTATTGCAGTGGGCAGATATGTTTAAAGGATTAACAAAGAATGGAGAGGTTTCGCAGGTAGATAGGCGACGATGGGATTGCTCCGCGGTTATAAAAAGAACAAAAATTCTTGAGGATATAATAAGTGGAAGGATAATCGAGGAGAGTAGAAGGGATGAATGCATTATCGAGGATTTTCACATTAACCGACTGGGGTCTAGAGTTGGCTGCTTTAAGCGTTTGGCCCTTTTCCAACTCACAGCTCTTACACGGAATATCTGAGCAACGCATATGATGAAACAGGAAATTTACCTTTGTCTTTGCGTTAGGTTGAAGACCATGCAAGCAGGCCTCTCCGCAGAGACAGGCCTCGGCCAATGCGCTGTTTGCGAAAACACCCAAGACCAAAAGCAATGCAATCAATATATTAGGTGTTTTTCGATATCCCATAAGGTTGTTACCAACAAGACCAAAAGGTCACATTATTTTTCTTTACCACGCAGTGATGGGCTGCAAAATAATCATTCAATCTCCAAGAAAACCGGCCCGCCTTCAAATGAGAAAATACTTGCAATCTTCTGCCTCCCATGGGCCAACTCTTAATGAATTTTACAAGATTGTCAAAGAAATACTTGCATAAGTCTATGCCTCTTAAATGAAGAAATCAAGTTTAGAATAGCATTGGTATTGATCAGATTCAAATGATATATCGAGCACCTGGATAATATATAGTCGTTACTTGTCGGTGCAGGGTTAGTATTGCACATCGTACCAGATATTGTCCATCAGTTTGGTACAACAGGATTTCAGGGAATTGGAATGCTGATCTGTCAGACTTATCAATGGTTTTTCGCACGGATGATATTTTCACCTTTTGGCAAGATATCAAAGGTTTTAAAATCGATCAATTGTAACCATATCCATTTAGTATTTGAAACTAAAGCCTTTTTGAGATATTCTCAATATATCACCAGTTGAGGCCAAACTGAGATAATGGTAAGATACCTTCAATCCAGACGTTTTGTTTACTAAATCAAGACTTGAATGGATTGTGATTCAGGTCAAGTATGAGATAATGGCAAGTAATCCTCACCCGATGGACATTTCCTAGCACCTCAACATTTTGATTTTGAAAACCGGTTCTTATTGCCTAAAACCAAGATTTTTTATACAGTTGGTTATACCTTACGTTCCGCACCACTAACCTCTTTTTGGAGGTTACACTATGGGAAAACAGTTCAAAATGTGCATACCTTTATGAATGTTCTGTTATGGGCCAATCGGCGCCTCTGCTCTGCTTTCTACTATAAAGTTTGTTCTGTAGTTTAAAGTTCTTGCTTTTTATGCCCATCGGGTCTGTAAAATATAGAAAGACTGTAAAGGAGGACAGTTATGAGCCATGATAGTTTTAAAATTGCCGCTATCCAGGCTAGCCCTGTTTATATGGATCGAGAAGCGACTGTTGAGAAGGCCTGTAAGTTGATCTCAGAGGTAAGCCATAACGGTGCACGACTCGTTGTTTTTCCCGAAGCGTTCATACCTGCTTACCCGGACTGGATATGGAACGTGCCGCCAGGCCAAATCTCTTTAAATCAAAAACTTTATGGTGAATTGGCAGGGCAGTCCGTAACTATACCCGGACCTGCCGTTGATATTTTATGTAACGCCGCCATGGATGCTGGGATATATGTTGTCATTGGCGTTAATGAACGCAACGTCGATGCCAGCGGTGGAACTCTGTACAACACGCTTGTCTATATTGGTCCGCAAGGAGACCTGCTGGGCCGCCATCAGAAGCTCGTACCCACTGCACCTGAACGTACTATATGGGCGTACGGGGATCCCAGCACTCTTGAGGTCTACGACACGGATCTTGGTAAGATAGGAGGCTTGATTTGCCATGAGAACTACATGCCTCTTGTTCGTTACAGCCTCTATGGGAGGGGTGTCCAGGTCTATCTTGCCCCAACATATGATGAGAGTGAAGCATGGCATTCCACTCTTCGGCATATCGGAAGGGAGGGGCGTGTATTTGCCATTGGATGTTGTATGGTGCTTCGTAGGGAGGATATCCTGTCGCATTCACCGCAGCTTGAAGCTTTTTATGCCGGCACAGATGAATGGATAAACTGTGGTAACAGTATGATTACAGACCCCAACGGTGATATCCTTGCCGGTCCCCTCAGCAAAGAAGAGGGCATTCTCTACGCTGAGGTCGATCTCGAAATGCTCCAAGGCACGAAGTGGAATCTGGATGTAGCCGGTCATTATGCTCGACCCGATGCTTTTCATTTAACAGTTGATAAGACGCCTATCCCGATCCTCTCGATACGGGAAGGAACTCCTGCTCTTAATGACACCGAGGCTAATAATGAGAAAGTTTCGTTTAAGGAGAACCCAGATGTAATGGAATGAACTGAATGTATTTGCTATAATTTTTTTAAAGATTGCAGCAGCCACAGAAAAACGATGATAGACAATCATCTGACAGCTGTAGCCCTGATCGTAATATCTTTATACAATTAGACTAAATCTTTATATAGCGCTCTCGAATTTGTTTCAGAAAATTCAGATTTTGCTATGTAGTCATTAGCCAAAGGATACTTCGAAAGGTTATGACTTACATAACAATATCATACTCTGAAGAAGCCAGATTTCTGCTTTAGTTTTTCATCATTCTGGTTGGAATATCTGCCATGTAACACGGCTTTATTTGCGGTTCTAAAACCTGCAGTATCTCCAAATCGTGAAATGGAGCCCTCAGGAATAACCTGTGATATCCAATTCTCGATACGCCTGGACTCCAGGATAATTTGGGAAGTCTTAAATCGACCAATTTTTAAGGTTTCACAACGTAATCGTAACAGAATGAGGGCTCTGTTTAACTGTTGAATCAGGATGCAAGCAGCACTACTAAAGCTGGACTATCTCAATAAGGGATAGGATAATATCGAGAAAGAAACCCCTAATTTATTCATAAGGAGGAAACATGTTAAAAAGAACCTCAAAAGATGAGACATTCAAGGAATCAACGCCTAGCGTTATCTCCCCTGAGTCACATACGATCATTGGAGAGAATATCAGCATTGAGGGAGAAATCCATGGCAAGGAAAACTTGGTTATCGAGGGATCAGTGAAAGGCAATATTGAACTGGAGGCGAACCACTTGACCGTTGGAGCCAAGGGACACGTCGAGGGCGAGATCCAGGCTGATGGCGTAACAGTACAAGGCCGATTAACTGGCAATATTAAAGCCTCGGGCAAGGTGGAAATTACCAAAGAGGCCGATTTTAATGGTGAAATAAGGGCGAGAAGCATATCCGTGGAGGATGGGGCAATGCTTAAGGCGGTCATTGAGCTTGAGAGAGAATCTCAAATTAAGGCGGTACCCGAACCTAAAGCTAAGGCCGTTGAGCAGGCTTCCCCCGTATCCCAAGACAAACCAACCTCCGCCATGAGCGAGGGTGTTAAGGGGAGTAATCTTTGAAATATGATACCGCTCTGTCAGGGGAGGACCAGATCACTGAGCCCGACCGCTCACATCACACCAGCAATGTCCTGAGGGTGTTCACGGAACGGCTCAAAAGAAGCCAGAATGTGCAACTGCTAGACCTAGGCCCCGTTTGTGGCGAAAATATCAATTTTTTCGCCAAGCGAGTGAAGAGGCTCTTCGTCTGTGACATGTTTCTTCGCCTAGATTTAGCCTGCCGGCGTGGTCTACCAACGACTAATGTCTGGCAACATTTGGATTATCCCCCTCTGAGCTTCGATGGCATCATGCTCTGGGGCCTGATTGATTATTTGGATGATAGCGAAGTTCGTAAGCTGTTAGATCTTTGCAACACTATGCTGAAGCCATCTGGAACGCTTTTGGCTGTTGTTCAGGGTGAATTTACCATCACTTCAACGATCAACTCGTACGTCATTGCGGATAACTTTGAGGTATACCTGCGCCCTCAACCGCACTTATCGCTCTCTTTACGAACCCGTCATAATCGGGCACTGCTGACCATCGTTGCTCCCTTTACTCCAATCAAGTCTTTTGTCTCCCGGGATGGAATTAGGGAAATTCTCTTGCGGCCTAAATAACCCTATTTGACTGGATCATTTTACATAGAAACCTCAAAAATCTCGACAGGAAATTTTTTTGAGGAACTCCTAATGGGGGACCTAGATGTGTATAAGAAGGACAAAACGAAAGAGTACCACGTCGAGGAATCAACTGAAGTCAAGGGCTCAAAATGTGGGACTATAGGGAGCGGAGAAAGGATTGGAGATTACAAGGTTAGCCTTGATCAAGTTTTGAAATCGTTACCATTTCCCTTTTATGTCATTGATGCCTCTGATTATAGGATCAGAGCAGCAAATCCTGCGGCTCAGCTCGGGCGATTATCAAATGACTCGACCTGTTATGCTCTTACCCATAAGATGGACAAACCTTGTGGCTCGGAAAAACATCCGTGCCCTCTTGAGAAAGTAAGGAGAACTAGAAGACCGGTGACGGTGGAACATGTCCATTATGACAAGGGTGGAAACACAAGAAACGTTGAGGTCCATGCTTTTCCTGTTTTTGATAATGAAGGGAAAGTCTCGCATATTATTGAGTATGTGCTGGATATCACCAAGCGCAAACGGGCCGAGGATGCATTGCGAGAAGCGCATGACCAACTGGAAAGACGCGTTGAGCAACGTACGGCAGAACTTGTGAAAAGCTATAAGGAGAAGGCTTTCATCCGAGAAACCTTTGGAACTTACTTGAGCGATGAGGTTGTCGCAGAGATACTCGCAATTGCTGACGGTGTCGAGCTTGGCGGAGAAATGAGAGACATGACTATTCTCGTATCCGATCTGCGAGGATTCAGTGTTGTCACCAAAGCCATGGAAGCATCTCGAATAGTGAAGATAATCAACCGGTACCTGAATAATATGGTCCCTATTATCATGCGGCATGAGGGCACCATCGATGAATTTACGGGAGATGGAATACTTGTTTTCTTCGGGGCTCCGCGTCGACTTCCGGACCACTCCAGCCGAGCCGTAGTTTGTGCCCTAGAGATGCAGAGGTCTATGAAGGAATTAAACAAAGAGAACCTAAGCCTGGGTTTGCCGCAAGTCGAAATGGGAATCGCTATCAGCTGTGGGCATTTGGCTGTCGGTAACATAGGCTCGGAGAAACGCAAGAAATACGGAGCGGTGGGAAGTCCCATTAATGCGGCATTTCGGCTGGTAGAAAAGGCCCGTCCTGACGAGATACTGGTTACGCAGGCAGTCAAGGATAGGCTTGGTGATATACTGCAGATCGACTCGGAGTGGAAAGAAAACCTGAAAGGCATAGGCAACACACTTATCTATAAGGTGATCGGAATGAATGAAAGATAATCAAAGGTTGAACGTGTTTGGAATCCGGTCCATGCACAAAACTGAGAAAGATCCAACTTCACTTCAAATAAAATTCCCCTCTAGATTATCCATATCTTTTGGAATTCCGGGGACCTGTCCCCGGAATCCCTCACCTCTGCATCTTCGGAAAAGCTGATGGAAGTGCTGAAGTATTTTTCGCTGACCGGCAGCTGATATCCAATTTTAGCTTCAGCTTCTTTGATGAGCCCCTCAACGAATGCACCACCGCTGACAATCCTGCGCTTTTCGATTCCTCGCAACGTCCCCCTTTTCCTTCGTGGTCTCTGGCGGGTTCATTAAACTGAATGATTTTCTTCTCATTTGGTGTAGAATGGGGTTCCATGGCATTTTACATTATCCCGAGAGGAAAGGAGGACAGAAATGATGCAGACACGGGGACCATTTTGCCAGAGTTGTGCCATGCCCATGAAGAAACCGGAGTTGTTCGGGACCAGGGCCGACGGTGCTAAATCCGAGGAGTACTGCATCTACTGCTTTCAGAACGGCAAGTTCACGGAACCTGACATTTCCATGCAGGAAATCATCGACAGATGCGTGGCGATCATTGGGCAAAGAAAAATCATGTCTGAAGACCAGGCCCGCGATCTAATGACCAAGGCCATTCCGACTCTCAAACGGTGGCGTGAGGTGGAGTAACAGAACAGTTAGGAGAGGATAGGAACACAGGTTTGAAGACTGTCCGGTGGTCGAGATATACAGATGTCCAAAAATGAGATCTTAAAGGACCTGTTTTTTATCGAAAGAGGTTATCTGAACGGCAACCACTTCGTTTACCGGTCAAAAGCCCCGGTCCTCATCGACACGGGCTACGTCGCCGACTTCCAGAAAACGGTCAGGCTGATCAGGGGATTTGGAGTCAGCCTTCCGGACGTCTCCCTCATTGTCAATACTCACTCCCATTGTGATCACATCGGCGGGAATAAGATCATCCAGGAAATGTCGCGGTGCGATATTGCCCTGCACGCCATTGGAAAACATTTCATCGATACCCGGGATGACTGGTCCACCTGGTGGCGATACTACGGCCAGGAGGCCGATTTTTTCCAATGCACGAAGCCGCTGGAAGATGGAGAAATCATCGCCCTTGGACCTCATGAATTTCAGATCATTCATACGCCCGGGCATGCCTCGGATGGAATCGTGCTGTACAACAAAAGAGAGAAGGTTCTCATATCCGGCGATACACTCTGGGAAAACGACATGGCGGTGATGACCCTTCGTGTCGAAGGCAGCTCCGCCCTCTTTCACATGGAGGAGTCCCTGCGGAAACTGGAATCCCTCAATGTAAAGGCCATATACCCCGGGCATGGAAGACCCTTCCCTGACATGAAAAGTGCCCTGGCAAAGAGCCGCAAGAAAATAGAAACCTATCTGCTTCACCGGGATGCCGTCGGTGATGATCTCATCAAGAAGATCACAGTCTATACGCTCCTGATGAAAAAAACCGTCC
>Ga0307425_1000271_pt1 | contig 32665 bp, 27 predicted proteins | sample SalMarWE160330MG_FD_202152 | JGI IMG/M metagenome (GOLD analysis project Ga0307425, IMG submission 202152) | Salt marsh sediment microbial communities from the Plum Island Ecosystem LTER, Massachusetts, United States - WE1603-30 | ecosystem: Environmental > Aquatic > Marine > Intertidal zone >... | reverse complement strand
CTTAAAAAAAAACATAAAGTAACAAATGAAATTTATTATATGCCGATTATCGAAAGTGCATTGGGTGTGATTAAGTCTTATGAGATCGCATCTGCATCAAAACATGTTTGCGCTCTTTCAATCGGGTTGGAAGATTACACAGCAGATATCGGAACTCAAAAAACAAATGAAGGAAAGGAAAGCTTGTTCGCAAGGCAAATGGTTGTAAATGCCAGCCGTGCTGCAGGTGTTCAGCCAATTGATTCTGTCTTTTCAGATGTTTCTGATATGGAAGCTTTACGGCAAAGTGTAATTGAAGCAAAATCACTTGGCTTTGAAGGAAAAGGATGCATTCATCCAAGACAGATTGAAGTTATCCACGAAGCATTTGCTCCGACAACTGAAGAAATCGAAAAAGCTAAAAAGATTGTTGAAGCATTTAACGAAGCAGAGAAAAAAGGACTTAGTGTAGTTTCTCTTGGCAGTAAAATGATTGATCCGCCGGTTGTTAAACGTGCACAGAAAATATTACAACTGTCATCAATCAATGGTCATTAGTCATTAATAGTCATTCAATTGTATGATTAAAACAATTTAGCAATTAAACAATAAAACAATGAACTTAGTTAAAAACGCCGCAGGAAGATTAGTCCCAACTAAAGTAAACGGACAACAACAGATTCCCTTTCAGGGAATTAATAAGTACAAACCGCAAGGAAGTAAAGCTAAACCTCCGATAAGAACTTGTATTGATTATCCTGAAGATGGGAATAAAGTTGTTAAGAATTTAAAAGAAGCTTTAAGGAAAGCCGGGTTAAAAGATGGGATGACGATTTCAACTCATCATCATTTACGCAATGGAGATATAGTAACCAACCTTTTGTTCGATACAATAAAAGAAATGAAGATAAAAAACATACGCTGGTTTCCGTCTGCTTCGTTCCCGGTTCATTCACATTTAATAAAATATCTTGAAGATGGAACAATACATCATATAGAAGGAAGCATGAATGGACCGCTCGGCAAATTCACATCCGAAGGAAAGATGAAAGGAGTCGGTGTTCTTCGTTCACACGGCGGAAGATATCAGTCTATTCAGGATGGCGAAGTTCATATCGACATTGCTGTAATTGCAGCACCAACATCTGATCCGTTTGGAAATGCAACCGGGGATCAAGGAAAATCTGCTTGCGGATTATTGGGATTTGCATTAGCTGATTCCGAATATGCAGACAAAGTAATTGTTGTAACTGATAATCTTATTCCCTTCCCCTGTGTTCCGTGGCAGATCCAGGGAAACAATGTTGATTATGTGGTTCAAGTTGACTCTCTTGGCGATCCAGCAAAAATAGTTTCAGGCACCACTGAAGTAACTAAATCACCCGACAGACTCTTAATAGCCGAATATGTTGCTCAGTTTCTTGATGAAACTGGAATAATGAAAGATGGATTTTCGTTGCAAGCAGGAGCCGGTGGAATTAATCTGGCTTTTCTGCTTTTCTTAAAAGAGAAAATGAAGCAAAAAAATGTTAAAGCAAGATTTATGCGTGGTGGTAGCACAAAGTATCTTGTTGAAATGCTTGAAGGAGGATTGATTGATTACATTCTGGATGGACAAACTTTTGATTTGGAAGGTGTTAGATCGATGAGGGAAAATCATAATCATGTTAATACAAATCCGTTTACATCCTATAATTTTCATGGTAAAGGAAATTTCGCCTCAATGGTTGATGCAGTTGTACTTGGAGCTACAGAAGTTGATGTGAATTTTAATGCAAATGTTGTTACTCATTCGGATGGCTACCTTCTGCACGGAATAGGAGGATGGCAAAATTGTCTTTATTCAAAATGTACTATACTCGCAATTCCATCTTTCAGAGATCGTATTCCGGTTATTGTGGATGAGGTAACAACACTTTGCGGACCGGGAGAATTAATTGATGTTATCATAACAGAACGGGGAATTTGCATTAATCCAAAAAGGAAAGATTTAATGAAAGTGCTAGAAAATTCTAACCTTCCTATCAGAAATATTAAAGAACTGAAAAAGGAAATTAATGAAATCTGTGGCGGTAAACCGGCTAAACCAAAATTGAACAAAAATAATGTTGTTGCAATTATCAAATGGGTAGATGGAACTGTATTAGATTCGGTGTTTGAAGTTGGATGAAATCTTTTTCTTAAAAGTATTATTCATTTAAGATTATCAACTTTAAACTTATTTAATCCTCCTTTATACGTTGCAATCCATATAGTACCTTCTTTATCACGAACAGAAGCTTTTGTATTATCAGTACTAATTAAAGAATTAAAAGTGGAAAATACCTGGGAAACATTTTGTTCATCATACCAGATAAATCCTATAGATGTACATACCCATTTATTGTCTTCAGAATCAATATTAATATCATTTACCAAATCATCCGGACCGCCTGAAAAAACAGTTGTAAAAGAAGGTCCCTGCGAATATACAATTCCACCCGAACCATGTGTTGAATCAGGATTAAAACTCAACCAGATATTTCCTAGTTTATCTGAACCAACCGAAGTCGCAAACAAGCTGGGAAAATCGGGATGAGATTTTGAAAACGAAAAAAACTTTTCATTCTGGAAAGTCAAAACCCCTATTGTCATAGTTGATAACCAGATTTTGCCTGACGGCTGTATATAGATATCAGTTATATAATCGTGCCCAAGCTGGGAATTATAAGTAATCCAATTTGTACCGTCAAACATTACCAGATTATTTATAGTTCCGATCCATGCATTATTGTTATCATCAAATTTAATAGCATTAACAATTTCGGTTGATAAGTCTGAATTGTATCTATCATATATTCTCCAGCCGCTTCCATTAAATATCCCAATACCGTAAGGAGTTCCGATCCAAACATTATTTTGAGCATCAACACTTACACAATTAATTTTATTACTCGGGATAGGAGAATTTGAAGTATTATAATTAGTAAAAGTAAGATCATCAAATCTGATTACACCATTATCAAAAGTTCCTATCCATTTTATTCCATTATGATCTATTGCAATTGCTGAAAGCTGATCGGATTGGATGCCGGAATTAACCATCCTGTAATCCAGCCATACAGAAGTATCTTTTAGTGCTGCGCTATAAGATTTTATCTTACCACTTTCAACAATAGCATCAAAACTAGCATCTCTATGATGATCCGTTTTAAATGTGATATTATATGTCCCGGGCAAGAAGTGATTTAATGTATCGGGAGTTACGTTATTTGTCAAAGAATCATTTACAAAAATATTTGCTCCGGGCGGATCACTGTAAAACACAAGTTTACCGTACATAGAAGAATTTGGTAAATAATTAATATTAACCGAGCCCGGAGTTTCCTCCGAAACATTCACAACTACCGCAGTATCTTTCCAATATAATTTTTTCAAAGTAATTTCATATTGTCCCGGGTCGAGAAATATTAGGCTATCCGGAGTGTGTCTGCCGGTATTTCTTCCATTCTGGTAAATACTAAATCCTTTTGGTGTAGAGTTAACTAATACCTTGCCTTTGGATGGCGGCGGGGCTACCGGAGAATGTGACACTTCCTTATCACAACCTGTAATAAACAAATGTAATCCAATGATGATCAGGTAATATTTCATTCCCGGGATTTTCATTCACCAACACTGTAATTGTATCCGAAAGACTCGACATAATTTTGCGAAAGTTCCACTTTGTCATATTCATTTCTGATGTATGTACCAAAAATTCCCAGACCACCTTCAACATTAGTAAATTCGGATTCATTCACTGTTACTGTTAAATCATCAAATGATTGATCAGTTGATGAAACATAACGTGTTAAATTCAAATCGAAAGCAGTGACGGAAAAAACCTGTTTTTGAACAATAATATAATTGCTTTTATTAGGATCACCTGCAGATATCTCTTCCATAGCATGGTCGAGCGCATCCTTTTGATAAATAGCAGTAACTTGACCAGAAGGTTTAGGATATATCGGAAGTAATTCGCCATTCTGCTCTACATATTTTATTGGAACTCGTTTATATTTTACAACAAAGGTTCCGTTTACATTTTGCACATATTTAATCGTTAATTGCGGTGCAAAAAATAAAGGTTCATTCTGCTCATTCCAGATAAATGTTATCAGATCATTTCCATCGGGTGGAAGAATAGTATTGCTGGCTTTATCGAAACGAATAGCATTTGGAGATTTGGTTGAAGCTTTTATTCTTTTCCCGTTTTGAAAAAGAATCTCAACTTCAACTGTTTTGTTTAAAGGAATAGCAAATTTATTATTGTAGTAATAATGGATAGGCGTTGTGTATCTTGATGTATCTGTTCGGGTAATCGATGTATCTCGAAAAATATAAACAGAGTCTCCAATCCAGACTCGTACATCCGCACCAAGGATTGCCGGATCAACTTTATTAGCATAAGGATCGAAACCGTCTACCTGGTAAACGTGTGAAAGCGTTATTGTTTGATTTAAACTATCTCCTCTTAAAATTCCTGTTAAGGCATAGATTTCTTTAAATTTCCCATTCGGATCAAAATTATCATTACAACCGAGAAAGATCAAAAATATAATTATAAAGGCTATAAAAAATTTATATTTCATAGAATTAGCTTGATTGTTCCTGAAATAAAAAACGGAAGCATGTAAACAACTTCGCCTGTTTTTCTATCCAGATAATAAACGTTTTTCCTGTCGTATACGTTTACTGCACTTACACTTAACTGCCACTTGGAAAATGAGATCTCAAACTGCTTTGATAAACTCAAATCAAGTCTGTGGTAATCCGGTAATCTGCCCAGGTTACGATCACCTAGAACTGAAAACGGACTGTATTCTCCAAAATTAGTTCCTGTACTGTAGATATCGCTCAAATAAAATTTATCGTAGTATCCGTTCAGCTGTGTAAATGGAAGACCAGAAGCATAATTCCAAACAGCACCAGCACTCCAGCCGCTGCCTAAATTATACCCGAGTATTACATTAACATTATGTCGAGTATCAAATTTTGGATAATATACCCACCCATTTAATTCTTTATAAGACCAGTTCAAAGTATAGGATAGTGACAAATCAATTGGGCCTGTTTTATTATCAACAGAAAATTCCCATCCGTAAGATTCTGCTGATCCCGAAACTAAATCAGGATCACCGGTTAAATATTTCCGATTATTGATTATAGGCAGATTATGAGTTGTTTTATAAAATCCTTCAATACTCAAAGACAATATTGGCATCAGATCGTATGTTAAACCACCGTTATACTGTATGGATGTGGAAGGGTCCATATATTCCGGAATGATTATCCACGGTTCAAAAACGGAAATCAGCTCATCCTCATCCGTTAATGTTGTAACTTCCTGTAGAAATATTCCCCAAGCACCTTTTAAAGTGAGATTTGAAAGTAGTCGATAAGTAAGATTTACTCTTGGTTCAATTGTTCCACCACCATTACCGTTAAGTCCGGCTAAATTAACTCTGGCACCAACATCTGCACCAAAATCATCCCACTGCATAAATTTGTACTTTCCATAAACGCTTACATTGCCGGAGAACTGATCTAAATTAGTTTGTGCTCCAACACTGTTTTTCTGATAAAATTTTGTTTTTAAAAATTTAAACTTTAAACCACCACCCAATTCATTTTTATTACTAAAAACAACATTCATATCAAAATTTAAACCTGCATCACTTACTTCGTTCCTCTGAGGTTTAAGAGAACTTTCATTGGGAATTACTTCACCTTCAAATTTACTTACAGAAATACCGAGCCTTGAAAACATTGGCATATCATAAACCTGAAGCCACTCAAATCCGAATAAATTATTTTTCCAGTCAAATTTTTCCCGAAGAGGATCTTTATAGTCAACTACATCACTACTAGAATATCCGAAAACAGAAAATTTTGCATTATTAAAAATTTCCTTGCTGGAATAGTTCAGTTTATAAGAAAGGTCATAAAAGTCAATCGGAACCGAACCGTTACGAAGGAACTTATTAAGTATATCTGTGGAGTGGCTTTTCCTTCCGGCAATTAAGAATGAACCGTTAGGAATTGGTCCTTCAAGCAAACCTTTCGCTGTTAATGAACTCACTCCTGCAGTTAATCCAAATCTTTTCTTGTTACCATCTTTCGAAATTATATTCATAACGGAAGAAAGTCGTCCACCATACTCTGCATCAAAAGCACCTTTAAGAAATTCTACAGAATTAATCATTGCAGGGTCTATGGCACTGAACATACCAAGGGAATGATAAGGTGTATATAAAGGAACGCCATTTAACAAAAATAAGTTCTGATCGCTGTTGCCACCACGCACATAAAATTTAGCGGAGACATCACCGGTTGTACTTACGCCAGGACTATTTTGCACATACTTGAAAATATCAGGTTCTACATCGCTAGGAAGAATTTCTAATTGTTTGATAGGAATCTTTTCAACACTGATATCCGTAGCATTTTTTTCAACACCCTTTTCACCTATCTTTTCGATGGTTTGTAATTCTATATTTAACGGAGTAAGAGCAACATTTAAATCAACTATATTGGAATTTTTAATAAATACAGATACAATTTTGGTTTTATACCCCACATACGAATAAGTCACATCGTACGTTTTATTAACAGGTATTTTATTGATGAGATACAACCCTCTTTCATCTGTTGATGCCCCGATATTAATATCGCGAATAAAAACATTGCCAAAGGCTAATGCTTCACCACTTGTAGAGTCAGTTAAAAATCCGCGAAGTCTTCCGTACTCCTGAGCAAATAGGAAATTAGATGTCGTAAAAAGTAAAATTATTAAAGATACCGGGAGTATCCGCCAAAATGAAGAGTGTAACAATGCTACCTAATCAGAATAAATAAACTGTATAAATTAGAGGTACAAATATAGTAGATTAAGTTATGTATTCACACACTTATTTTATCCCACAAATGTAAAAGACATTAAACAGGCAAATTATATTTGTGTTATGCTAATCTTAATCAGCTAATGTAGAAAGATTACCCGGATCAACACCAAGAGCTTTTGCTTTTAGCACTCTTCTCATAATTTTACCGCTCCTGGTTTTGGGTAACGAGTCAACTATTTCGATATGTTCCGGTTTAGCAATCGGACCCATTTCATGTCCGACATGATTTCTTAATTCAGTAACCAGATTATCACTCTTTTGCTGCCCGGCTCTTAATATAACATATGCATGAATAGCATTTCCTTTAACTTCGTGAGGTAAGCCTATAGCTGCAGCTTCTGCTACTGCAGGATGACTTACAAGCGCGCTTTCAATTTCTGCTGTACCCAAACGATAACCGGAAACTTTAATAACATCATCAACTCTGCCAATTACCCAGTAATATCCATCCTCATCCCTTTTGGCAGAATCACCGGTAAGATACATTCCATCGTATTTGCTCCAATATTGTTGTACATAACGATCTGGATCTTTCCAGATGGTACGAAGAATTGAGGGCCAAGGTTTTTTTATAACCAGATATCCTTCTTCACCTGCTTTTACCGGTTTGCCATTTTCATCGAGGATATCCATTTCAAGTCCCGGAAATGGTTTTGTTCCTGAACCGGGTTTTAACGGAGTACAGGGCATCGGAGTAATCATGAACATGCCTGTTTCTGTTTGCCACCATGTATCCATAATCGGACATTTTTCTTTTCCGATAACTTTATAGTACCACTTCCATGCTTCGGGATTAATCGGTTCTCCAACAGTTCCTAATAATCTTAATGAAGAAAGATTGTGACGATTCGGCCAGGCTTCTCCAAAACGCATTAAACCTCTTATTGCGGTTGGCGCTGTATATAAAATATTGATTCCATACTTTTCAATCATTTGCCACCAGCGGCTTGGATAAGGAAATGTCGGTGCGCCCTCATACATAAAAGAAGTGGCACCATTCAAAAGTGGACCATATACTATATAACTATGCCCGGTTATCCATCCCGGATCAGCAGCACACCACCATCTGTCTTCTTCGTGAATATCAAAAACATACTTTAATGAAGTATATGTGCCTACCATATAACCGCCGTGCACATGAAGAATTGCCTTTGGTTTGCCGGTTGTACCCGATGTATATAGCAGGAATAACGGATCTTCAGCATCCATGGTTTCAACATTATCGGAATCATGTGCTATTGGCAATGCCATAAGATCATGATACCACATGTCTCTTCCCGGTTCCATATTGATTTCGTGCCCGGTCCGTTTTACAACCACAACACTTTCAATAGTTGCTGCGCGTTGTACAGCTTCATCCGATATTTTTTTAAGCTCAACAATTTTTCCTCTTTGAAAAGCGCCGTCGCAGGTTATAAGAACTTTTGATTCGCTGTCGTCTATTCTTTCGTGAAGAGCCTCAACTGAAAATCCGCCGTAAACAACAGAATGTATTGCACCAATTCTCGCACACGCAAGCATAGCAATTTCAAGCTCGGGAACTCTACCCATATAAATTGTAACTCTGTCACTCTTTTTTACACCAAGACTTTTTAAAACATTAGCAAATTTGTTTACCTCTCTATGTAAAGCGAAGTAAGAAAATGATCTGAATGAACCATCCTCACCTTCCCAGATAAGAGCGAGTTTGTTTTTTCTTGCGGAGGTAAGATGAACATCAAGACAGTTGTAACAAATATTTGTTTTGCCATCGATGAACCATTTAAAGAACGGTTTTTTAGAATCGTCTAATACTTTCGTCCATTTCTTAAACCATTTCAGATTTTTCGCTTCCTTAGCCCAGAATCCTTCCAGGTCATCTGAAGCTGACTTATATAAATCATCACAGTTTGCATTTGCATATTTAACAACCTTGTCGGTTGGATAATAGACATCGCCCGATAATTTTTTTTCCGGCATTAGACTTCTCCTCTAAATAGTTATTTATTAAAAAAGGACTTAACTTCGAGGCAAATTGAATTGCTCTTAAAATTAAGAGTTGTCGATCAGATAGTCAACTGAAAAGCCGATAAAAACTACAATAAATAAAAAAAAGAAATATTTGTAATAATACCTCCCTAATTAATCATATTTCAATACTTTAATCAGATTTGCATCACAGAAGATGATCAAGGTTTTGTATAATTTTGTTATATTATTTTTGAATGGCTACTAAATTTTTTATCATTTAAGATTTTTTTACTAAGCGAGAACATTTGAATGAGTAAGATTTTATTAATTGAAGATGAAGAAATGATACTGGAATCTACTGCTGATTATCTAGAGCAGGAAGGTTACGAATGTTTAAAAGCAACAAATGGAAGCGACGGTATAACACTTGCAAAGAAAGAAATACCCGATCTTATCCTTTGCGATATTAAAATGCCCGGACTGAACGGACACCAGGTTTTAACAGAACTAAGAAATAATTCCCGCACGTCTACTATTCCATTTATATTTCTCAGCGCTTTAGTTGAACAGCAGGATATGCGTACCGGTATGACACTTGGAGCTGACGACTATATCACTAAACCATTTCGACCGGACGATTTAATCAGTTCTATTGAAACAAGGCTGGAAAAATATGCTATTCTTAGAAGCAGAATGGAAAATTTAAAAGATAGCATCTCTCTTTCATTACCACACGAACTCCAGACTCCTCTGGTAACAATAATGGGCTATGCCGAAATGTTATTTGATAAATTTAAAGGCAGTTCCGATCGTGAAACTCTTGAATTTTCACAGGCAATCCTTCAGGCCGGATTAAGACTTAACAGGTTGATAAAGAATTTTATTTTCTATGGAAATCTTGAGTTGATGAGTACAGATAAAAATCTTGTTGATCAGAAAAAAAATTTTTCAATCATAACACCTGAGCTGATTGATGTGATTGCAAATAAAATTGCAGAAAAATACAACAGACAAGAAGATTTATATATAGAAGCGCAGCAAGCCAGCATTCTTCTACCAGAAGACTATTTTTCTATTTTGCTGGAAGAACTTTTAGATAATGCATTTAAATTTTCTGAAAGGAATACAAAAGTACTGATTGAAACCTTTAATAGGGAATCTTTATTTACTTTAAAGATAAGAGACGAAGGGAGAGGAATGAAAAAGGAACAAATTTCAGGTATAGGTGCATATCTGCAATTTGAAAGAGAAAAATACGAACAGCAAGGTATGGGACTCGGATTAGTGATTTCTACGAAGATAGCAGAAATCTTCGATGGTGAATTAAATATAGATAGTGAATATGGAAAATATACCGAGGTTGTTGTAAGTTTTCCTTCCGATTAATATTACTTCCCAAATAAACCATTCAGATTCATTTCAATTTCTGTTTCTGAATAGAAAGGCTCTCCATATTTTTTCCCGATCTGGAATCCGTAAGTCTTTGCTCTGGCTTCAATATAGCCAATAAATTCCGGTGTGCTTATAAATGTTTCCGGTTCGTTACTTCTTGATTTACCCGGACTGTGGACCTGAGTATTGTATGCGAAAATAGATTCCATTTTTTGCTGAAACGTATCTGTAATATCTAAAATGAATGAAGGTATAAAAGTAAATGTTTGCATATAATAAAACAATTTTAACGGACGATAAGCTTTTTGAATCTTTTTATTTTCTGTAGTCTTATATTTTATCAAACCGGAAGTAAACATAGCTCTCTTAATAAGTGCACTTGCATCAATATGATCAGGATGCCGGTCATTTATATAAGGGGCAAAGATTATCTCCGGTTTGTACTTGCGTATAACTTTAACAACCTTTTTAATATTTTCATCATTTAATTTGATATTCCCATCCGGAATTGAAAGATTTTTCCTAACCTTAACATTTAAAATTTTTGCAGCTTCTTCAGCTTCCTTTTTTCTTATCTGTGCACTACCACGCGTTCCCATTTCGCCTTTTGTCAAATCAACAATGCCGACTCTATATTTATTTTTTGTCAGCCTAGCTATTGTTCCTCCCATTGATAATTCAGCGTCATCCGGATGTGCTCCAAAAACAATTACATTAAGATTCATTTAACTACGCCTTAAATAAAAATGATTAGTTTTAATCTATAAAGTGAAACTATAGTTTTTAAATTCCTAATTCAATATTGATTGATTTATATGTAATATTTAATATTTGCAAATAATGTAAACGGCGAGAAAAGTTTTTTTTTAAATCTCTATTAACTAATTTGTGAGAAGTTAAACAATGTTATAATCAAAGCTTTTTTAAATTTAGGAATTTTAATTAATGAAGGAAATTTCCTTTACGACTATCTTAACATTACTACTTACAATTTCCATTAAAGCACAACCTTACGTGTGGGAACTTAAACAACCAGGAAGCAGTTTGGGCGGACCAATTGATTATAACAGAAACAACACAAACATTGTTTATTTTGGAACGGGTAATACGATATATAAAAGCAACGACAGAGGTGAAACTTTCAAGCCGTTATCTTCAACTGTTCCAACTGCATCAGAAATTAAATGTGTGCTTGTTAAAGATAATGATGATCAAACCCTCATAGTTGCAGTTGAGTCATCACCTAATGATAGGATCTATAAAACTACAAATGACGGGCAAACCTGGACGTTGACACTCAATTCAGGACAAATGGCTTATTTAGGTATCCCTGTGACACAGGATCCCACGCACCCCGATACACTTTACTCAATGATTGACACCAGTTTTATAGTATCTACCGATTTTGGCAGTTCGTGGACAACAATAGCATCCAACTTTGGTCCGGTTGATGCACCATGCGATATTGAGGTATTCCCTGATACCAGCATAATTCTTATCGGTGATGATGGTACAGGCATTTTTAAGAGCACAGATTACGGCATTACATGGCAACAGAAATACAGCACCTTCGGCGAAATCCCAACAATTGCTGTTGATTTCACACATCCGGGCACAGCCTGGGCAACAAAATGGAGCGAAAGTGGAGGCTTACTAAAGTCTACTGATTATGGTGAAAACTGGTCTTCCGTTTCTACTTTCAATAATTTTAATATGTGGGCAGTTCACACACAGGAAACGAATGGAAATATAATAATAACATGCTGCTTTAGTTGCGGAGTAAGCTGGAGATCGGTTGATGGCGGAGTAACCTGGGTAACAATTCCTATAACTCCCGGTAGTTACCAGGTCGTTGTTGTGGATTCAATGACACAGTACGCAGCGCAGAATACCGGATTTTATAAACTTAAATCAAATTATTTTGTACCTGTTGAACTGGTTTCATTTACAGCAAAAACTTCAGACTACGAAATCGTTCTTCAATGGATAACCTCTACTGAATTGAATAATGCCGGCTTTGAAATTCAAAGAAGCTACGATAATCAGAATTTTAAAAAAATCGGATTTGTTTCAGGATATGGGACAACTACACAACCAAAATTATATACCTTTAAAATTGATCAATATAAATCCGGCATTCAGTATTACAGGTTAAAACAGATTGATAATGACGGTACATTCAGATATTATAATTCTTTAGAGATTAATGATCTGGCTCCTGCCAAATTTTCTTTAGCACAGAATTTTCCCAATCCTTTTAATCCGACTACTAAGATAAAATACACAATAGCAACATCTCACTCTTACCATCACCCTGTACAAGAGAGGGATGTAAAGGTAAGGTTAATTGTTTATGATGTTTTAGGAAATGAAGTGGCTACACTTGCTGATGAATATAAACCGGCAGGAAGTTATGAGATTGAACTCGATGCTCCAAAATATAAACTTGGAAGCGGTGTTTATTTTTATCAACTAAATGCCGGAGATTTTCATGAAATAAAGAAGATGATATTTCTTCGCTGAGATTTAATTAATATTCTAAAACGAAAATCATTCTCCCTCCTCGTTCTTGTTGTGATTTTGTTCCTCTTTTTTAAGTAGATATTCTCCTGATTCAACATATGGTTTGAAGCGTTCAAAAATAAAATGATCCCAAACACTTTCCACAATCGCAGGTACACCTTCCTCAACTTCACCGGCAGCATGAACAGATACTTTAAACAATGTTGAATCTTCACCAACCGGTTGAAAATCATAACTTATTACAATATTAATAGCTTTACCGGAAAGTCCTAAAGGACCAACAAAGCGAAGAATTTTTCCCCTGTCTGCATATATAACAGTTGCGTGTAAAACTCCATTCCCTTCTTCATCAAATATCTCCCAGAAACCTCCGCCGGGATAAGGTTCGATAATAAATTCTACAGGATTTTCCGAAAATGAATGGTCCCACCAGGCGCTTATATCACCTGTGGCTGCATCATAAATATCTTCGGGTGTTCCAGGCAGAGTAACTTCTTTTTCAAATGAAAAGACATCATATTTTGCTTTAGATTCATTCTCATCCTGAGCAAATATTAAAAATGAGAGTATTATAAACCCCAAAAGAATTGTATTAATTAATTTCATATTATTTCTCCAAAAGATAAACTTCAAAATTATATCATTATTTTGAAATATTACCAAATGATTTATCCTGAATATTAATGGTAGATTGTTAAAATGAATTTTTGATTTGTTTAAGCTTAATGACCTAAAAATTTGAGCGGGATAAATATCCCGCTCAAAAAAGACTTTTACATAATCTCAGGCATGTTCTTTACTTTGTTCATTACAAATGCCTGGTTCAGATTATTGAGTGCATTAAAGCCAACACTTTTATCATAATATTTTTTTGCTTCTGTTTTATTGTTTTCACCTTCATAGGTGAGTGCAATTCTGTAAAATGTATACGGATTTTGTTGGTTAGCCTGCATAAATTCATCACGGGCTTTTTTATAATTTTTTTGATTCAAAGCGATCAATCCATTAAGCTCGTGCGAAAGCCATACCTGGAATGTATTATTTGCCGCCATACTCTTTTCACTAAATTCTTTTGCTGTTGATTTGGCATCATCGACATTTCCTTTCATCAAAGAGATCCGAGCGGTATTATAAAGATAAAATCTTTTATTATTCTCTTTTACTTTCTCGGGAAGATTTGAATTTACAAAAGTTTGTAAAGCTAAATCGTATTTCTCTTTCGCTCTATCATATTTACCGGCTTCAAATAAAATATTACCCATTGTATTCAGATCAGCAGTCATATTACCAGCATCATTTAACTCATCAGCAATTGCGTACTCTTTTTGCATTTCTGCCAATGCCGAATCAGTTTTACCTTCCGAAACATAAGAAACAGCCTTAGTAAAGAGCGCAAAACGTCTTTCGCCATCATTTCTTGCAATTTGATAGAGTTTATCGCATTCCGCTCTTGCGTTCTGATATTTTTTCAAAAAATCATAATTCGTTGCAATACCGACAAATGAATTGACAAATTTAGAATTTGCAGACAAAGCCTTTTTGTATTGTTCTATAGATGCTTTATATTTTCCTTCTTTCATAAGAAGTTCAGCATAAGAATCGTAAGGGTTTGGATCATCAGGAATTATATCAATGTATTTCAAAAATGCTTTCTCGGCATTTGCATAATCACTGAGATTCCTGTAAGAGTAACCGAGCATATTATAAGCTAATGAAAAATCCGGGTTGATTTCTGTTGCCTTTTTAAGATGATCTACCGCCAACTGGTATTTTTGCAGTCCAAAATAAAATTGTCCTATCTGGTTCTGGACTCTTTCATCATTTGGATAAAGTTCCACTAATTTTTTTAATTGCTCTTCCTGTTTTTTCTGATCGCCGTCATTGCCGGATTTAAGAGCCTGTATAAAAAGTTTCTCTCCTTCTGTAATGTTATCTGTTAAAGATATCATTTTATTCAGATCTGCAAAAAATTCTTTTGCAGATGGACTGGACAATGAATGGTAGTAATAAGCCATCGCAAAGTTGTTATCTTTGGCTATCGCATTCTCAAAATGAATACGTGATTCCTGCCCTCTTAGTTTTTCAAATAATTCACGTCCTTTCAAAAATTCTGCTCTCGCCTCTTCAGATGAAGTAGTTATCTGCATCTTCGATTCATCTTCTTTTTTACTGCAACCAGTCATCAGAATAAATACTGTAATGAATAATGCTGTAATAATAAAAGATTTTAGAAAAAGAAAGCTTTTCATATGTAACTCCTTTTGTTTTTAAAATATTGATTTAAATTGAACTCCGAATTACAGGTAAAATAAGATTAGAATCGGTAAGCAGTGGAACTTTGTTGATTTACGGTAGAAAACATATATGGAAGGTAAATAAGTTATTGAATATTAACACCCGAATAGTGCCGGTTTTTTTAGAAAGTAAATACTAAGGATTAGTACTTCGGTAAACCGCAATTATTTGTACCACCGACACAATCAGAATTAATAGCAATATTATTATCGAAACAGGTAAACGAAATTCAGGATTGCCGAGAACGATAAAAAGCGTATGAATCGCTAAAGCCAGTATTCCACTTGCAGCCAAAAGGTAAGAATATATTTTTGCTCCACGTTCCCAATTTATAACTTTTTCTAATCCGAACAAGAATACAGCTATTAACACCAGATTAAGAATAAGGAAGACCTGAATTCCACCGGGAATACCAAACAAATCCCACTCATGCCAGAAAGCAGAGTCTATTTCGTGGGTTATCAGAAGCGCAAAGTTTATCACATAAAGCTTAGTTAAATAATTTTTCATCCTTTTGCCTTGAAAGTTCAGAATTTTAAAATTCTATTACTTCTTTGATGAAGCCTTAGGATTCAACAAATCAATTCTTTTCAGCTTAGCAGAATCTTGAATCAAAGTGTCTAACCGCCTTTCACGTGTTTCTTCTTTCTTAGCGCTCATTACCCAGAAGCTTGCTGTTCGCTTATAATATGGTGCCTGCTGCTGAAAGAATTCCCATGCTTTTTTGTTTGCTTGAAACTTCTTTTCATGAACAGGAGAAAGCTTTTCTATTCTTTCTTCATAGGAATATTTTATGTTGTTTCCTTTTTTATGTTGTTTAAAAGCTTTAATTCCTGCCGGCTGCATTAGCCCGGCTTTTAAAAGTCTTTCTGCATGTTTGATGTTTACGTTGCTCCATTTGCTTATATCTTTACGGGGAGTAAACCTGATTTTGTAGCTTGTCTCATCAATGTTTTTTCTTACGCCATCGATCCAGCCAGAACAGATTGCTTCATCAAGTGCCTGGGAGTAAGTTATACTTTTTTTCTTTAAAGCGATTTTATAAAATCCAACAAATATTTCATCAGACTTATCGTGGTTTTTCTCAAGCCATTTATGAAATTCTGCTTGTGATTTGAAAAATTTAATCATGATTTTGTATGATAAAAATTTAATAAAAAAATATTTTTTAAATTCTGTAGAATACACTCACACCGAAAGCGGGTAATAATGGGAAATCCAGATCAAGATTAAACCAACCTGATGATCTCTTCCTTGTTTCTTCCTTTGATAACTGAAAAACAAGACCTACATCAATCTCTATTCCGACTTTTTCAGAAAAATTTATATCTCTACCCACCCGCAAATCGAGATATAAATACTTATCGATCAGTGCATCGGTTTCCTCGTAAAGATAAGTTAAGCCAATTCTCCCATACCATAGCCGCCTGTTAGATAAATCCGAAGTCCCTGCAAAATGATAATAGACAGCACCTGAAATACAAAATAATTTATCTTCTACAGGAAAAGATCCAACGCTTAATCCTAATTGTGTTTGTTCAAGCTGATATCTCACACCGAGATTTAATAGTTCAGGTAATCCGAATCCTGCAGAAAGGTTTACTTTCTCTTGACCGGGTAATTGATTAAAAGGAATGAATGTTAGCAAGCATAAGAAAAAAGTACAACGTGAAAAGCTTTTTAAATTTTTCATTGTTATCTTTTCTATGTTACTTAATTATGATAATCTCCTAACTAAATATACAAACGATTATAATTATGCTTTATAAAATGAATGATTTCCCACGAAGCGCAATTTATTTGACCATTGGCAATATTCTGATATTATCAACATCTTTAAATCAGTTTTGTTAATTTCGCAGAAATCATAATTTCTTTTCTTATATTTAAAAAAGCGTCAGGCAAGGAGAATTTCAGTCGATCAAACAGCTCCGATTTTAAATTACTTTGTAAAAACAAATAACTACAGAACTAAATGTTACAAAAAGTAAATCCATATTTACTTGTATTTATAGCAGTTGCTTTATTTCATATTTTATTAAACAAACCACTAGCAAATATCGATAAAAGTTTTACAGATATTCAGTTTGAAGTACGAGGTGAAACTAAAATCGATTCCTCTATTATTACACTTTATATAGATAATGCAATAATGGATTCTCTGGGAAGAGTACCTTTAAAATGGATTTACTATGCAAAACTTATCGATGCACTTTCAGATCTAAAAGTAAAAGCAATTGGAATCGATATGGTATTCGATAAGAACAGTCCCGATTACCCTACGCAGGCTTCATGGCTTGTCACATCGATAAGAAATTCAGGAAGGGTTTGCGTTGGAGGTGTTTTTAATAAGATCAATAATCCTTCGATTAATGATACAGTACAGGCAGCAAATCCGGAACCGGGATTGTTAACACAAAATAAAAGTGATAGTTCAGGGCTATATGTAGGTGCCGACCTTGAAGTTCCGTTTCCCTGGCTCTTAAGAAATGCTGCAGGATTCGGTCATCTTAACTTTGAAGAAAGTATTGCCATCAGGAAAGTACCTTTGGTTCTGAACAATATGGATTCAAGTTACAGTTTTTTAAAAAGTGGCGAAATAATTCCTGCTTTATCTTTAGAACTTCTGCGAATTTATCTCGGTCTTCCTAAAGACTCAATTTCTGTTAGTCCCGACAGGGTTGTAATAAATGATGGGGACAGTTCGATATCTATTCCTGCCGACAGCACACAAATGATGATAAATTATTGTGGTGGTATAAACAGCCTGAATATGATCTCTATTTCAGATTTCCTGAACATGTACAAGCTGTATTTAAGAACAAGAAAAATGCCGCCGGAACTGGAACGATTTAAAAATAAAATTGTTCTTATTGGTCTAACAGCAAAAAGAACAAGCCAGTTTGCTTCAACTCCTTATGATAATAAATTTCCGCTTATAGGTATACATGCGAATGTTTTGGATACTATAATCAGGCAGCGATTTCTTCATACTTTGCCGAATTCAGTTATCGTACTCTTATCTGCACTTTTGGCCGGCGCTATCTTTTTCTTTACAATTAATAAAAAAAATAAATATTCACGTTCTGTATTGATAAGTCTATTTCTGATTTTAATTTATCTTGCAGCTTCATTTCTATTATTCAGGATGAATATAATTTTATCTGCTCAACCATTGATTGTGGGCGTTCTTGCTTTAATTGGTTCAGGAATTTACCAGGTAAATAATCTTCAGTTACTTTCAAAATCTATAGAGAGAGAAAAACACAGTATTGAATCAATGCTGGATAAAAGTAAGCAGAAGATATTGAGACTTGAAGAATCCCTGACAAATTACAAAAACGATTCTGATGAAAACGCAGCTTCCGGATTGATCCAGGATTATCATTCTGAACTAACTGATCTTGCTAGCAGGTTTGATGATCTTTCTGAGTATAAAAAGAAAAACAATAATATTGAGAAGATTGAATTCAACGGAATTGTTTTCAATAAAAACAGTAAAATGGAAGAGGTAACAAAATTCACAAAAAAAATTGCTCCAACTGATGCAACAGTTTTATTAATAGGAGAGAGCGGTACCGGTAAAGAACTGATTGCAAAAGCAATTCACGATCTGAGCGAGAAAAAGGAAAATAATTTTGTTACGATAAATTGCGGAGCTATACCTGAGACATTGCTGGAAAGTGAACTGTTTGGTCATGAAGAAGGCGCTTATACAGGTGCAAATAAACAACGTAAAGGTTATTTTGAAACTGCCGATAAAGGAACAATCTTCCTGGATGAGATAACCGAAACCAATGAAATGTTCCAGACAAAGTTGTTAAGAGTTTTACAAGCGGGAGAGTTTAACCGTGTGGGAGGATCAAAACCGATTAATGTGGATGTGCGTATTATTGCTGCTTCAAATAAAAATATAGAGGAATTGGTAAAAGAAAAGAAATTTCGTGAGGATCTATACTATCGGCTGAATGTGATAAAAATTTCTCTTCCACCTTTGAGAGCCAGAAAATCGGACATACCTGTTTTGATAGATTATTTTCTTGAAAGAGAAAATGCTTCTAATTTAAATGTTTCAAACTCTGCGATGGAAGCTTTACTATCTTACGATTGGCCGGGAAACATAAGGCAGTTAGAAAATGTAATTAAACGATCAGCAATTCTTGCCAAAGTAGAAAACAACAACATTATTCGTTCAAAGAATCTGCCGCCTGAGATCATCGGCTCTTTAAAGGAAGATAAAAAGGATATCGAAGAACGAATAATTGATAAACTCCGTGAAAAGGAATTCTCGCATAGTTCAATATCCGATGTTGCAGCAGAACTCGGTGGACTTCACAGAAGTACGGTTGCTGAGTACCTGCGCGGCGTATGTTTCAGGGAGTTTTGTATTCATCAGTTCAACATTGAAAATGCAGCTATAAGTATTGCAGGAACGGATGATGATCAGGTAACGAAAAAAGTTCGGAATAAAACCAAAGAGTATCTTAACAACCTGATGAGCAACATTGACAGGGAAATACCTCTTGAGCAATTAACTGAAAAACTGAATTTTAAGTTCAAAAAGCTACCTAACAGATATCATTCCTATCTCAATAAAATTATTGGATATTTCTACGATTCTGAGTTCAAACATCAGGATTTTATTCCCGGCTGATTACCCTCTTATTTCTAACTAGTTGAGAGAATTATTCCCTCTGAAAACCCAATCTATTAAAATTCTTAGCAAGATAGTTTTCATTTTAGAATGACAATTACGTCTTAAATATTAAATTTATTTTTCCTAAAAAAGCCAGATATTATGTCGGAATCCGTCATTCCGGCAGTTTAAACCTGGATTCCGGCAGTTTAAATTTTACCCAAAATTGCGAATTTGGTTAATAATCTGAGTATTCTTTAATGGTCTGACATTTGGATCTCAAAATATCAAGGAGAACGAACTAAAGAAGTTAGGTTAAACAGATTTAATGATATTGATTTGGAGGAAACATATGATGCAGAAAATTCTGAGAACATTTTTCTTGTTTTTTATCGCATTTTATTTTACAGGCCTGACCTATTCACAGTCCGGTCCACCCTCAAATCTCGAAGCTACTTTTAAAGATAACGTTGTTAAACTCTCCTGGGAAGCACCAGAAAAAGGTGAAAAAGTAACGTATAATATATACAGAGCCGAGACGATGAGTTCCGGTAACGCAATTGATCCAACAAAACTTGAATTTTCAAAAATAAGCACCACAACCGAAACTGCTTATAAAGATAAAGAAGCAGCTTCAGAAAAAGGTTACATATACTATGTGGTTGCGTTGGATAGCAAGGGAGTAGAAAGTGCAGGAAGTAATTATATAAATGTTAGGGTCGGTGATAAGAGCGACGATACAAACAAGGACAAGTATGAGAACTAAAAAAATATTAAACCCGACACGACGTAACAAAAAATAAATGACCGACCCTTTCTCATCTCCACAGTAGCCCGCTTCTTTAATGCCGGAAGCGGGTTTTTATATTAATCAGAATATAAATTAATAGGCCACCCCCTTCAGGGTCTATTATAATACTCTAAAAATTAAATTTATGAATCCTCTACAAGGTCAAAAGGATTAAGGAACATCGTAGATGTTTAATTTTTGTAATAAATGTTAAAACAAAGTAAATCAGAGCCTCGTAGAGTATCAGCTAATGGTTATTCAACACTCTCTTCAGAACGTTGATAATTTAATTACAAACACAATAAGGGTTTTAATCATTTACGATCTTCATTAAATCATTTAAACAATCTGTCAAAACCATCATAAGGGATTAATGAAATTAATTTAAACTGAATTAATTTTTCTTTCACCAAAGGTAAATTTTCTAATTTCAATTTAGCTTCCTTTTCATTATCACATTCTAAAATTAAAACTGCCGAATGTTTTTCTTTATCAAAATAAATTTCTCTTATAAAATCTTCCTGGTAAAGTTTCCACACTACTTTAGCTTCAGCTTCTAAGTGCGGTTCAAAATCTTTACTGGTTTTGCCAGACATTTCTTTTTCGATGGCTAATATTTTCATCGTCTATTTCCCACTAATTATACTTATCTATTATTACTAGGCAGTCACGGTCATACCGTGACTGGACTTAATTAATTTTTCTAGTTCATTACAGATCAATTATTCTTATGCCACTCAGGAAATCTTCCTGGCGTATAAGGTGCACCGTATTTTTCAAGATCGGATTCAACCTGTTTAATTTCTGTATCGATAGATTTCAATGATGTCAAAAGCTCACCAAATTTGCTTGCCGCTGCATCATAAGATTCTTTAAATGTTGTAGTCGGTGCAGCGGTTGTACTCCACAATGCAGCAGTTATTAAATCCACTCTACCTTTTACAGAAGTCGGAGTCCCGCCTTCGTACTTTGCTCTTAAAGGATCACCATTTAATTTATGATTGAAATCTGTAAGTTCATTACCAATTGAGATTACCCTATCGTAAAGATCATCCGGAACATCTGCAGCCTCTATCACCGCTTTTTTAAGATAACCGAGCTTATCAACAAGTTCCTTGCGATAAGCATCTGCACCTGTAATCGCTCTTGTAAGCTCTGCAACTTTTTTATTGAAGGCATCGAGAGCCTGTTTATTTTCTGCGGGAAGTGTTGTAATTCCCAAAGGTTTGCAGGTAAATTCTTTAGGAGGTACAAGCTCTGTAAACTTTCCATCTTCAAATTTGGAAAGAGATACAGAATATTTTCCCGGTACAACCATATAACCTTTATCAGGCTCATTCCAGGGAACCGAGTCATCAAACGGTTTTAACGACACCGGTGAAAAAACATCGTATCTAAAATCCCAAACAATCCTGTTAACTCCTTTTTTACCTTCGGTTTTCATCTTTCTAACAACATTACCCTGCTCATCAGTAATTGTAAAAAGTAAATAAGCGTCCGGCTCCTGCATTTCTGCCTTCAAAGTATCGTAAGGTGGATACTTAATATCTTCACCTTTTTTTTGCATCTCCTTTTCACGGTCTCTTCTTTTTTCCTTTAGCGATTTAAATTCATCTTTCAGATAATAAGTAAACACTGCACCAACTTCAGGATTTGGCGCTGAAAAAAAGCTCGATCCCATAAATGCAATTCCTCTAAAGCCAAAAGGATTAGCAGGGATAAACATTAAAGCAACTTTTATCGGGAAAATTTCAGCATCCTTACTTAATGTTTCTTTAGATAAAAAACGCAGAGGAGAATAATCATCAAGAATGTAAACTCCTCTTCCGAAAGTTGAAACCACAAGATCATTCTCTTCCTTCTTAATCGTCATGTCCATGACACTTATTTCAGGTATTTCGCTTTTTAGCGGCAGCCATTCTTCCCCACCCGAATTTGTAAAATAAACACCGAACTGTGTCCCCACAAAAAGAAGTTTCGGATCAACATTATCTTCTGCAATCGAGTAAGTGCTTCCTCTTTCAGGAAGATTGGCATTAATAGAAAACCATGTTTTTCCGCCGTCTGTAGTTTTATAGAGATAAGGCTTGTAATCCCCGCTGGCTAAATTATGGCATGCAGTGTAAGCAACAAGCTTATCGAACTGTGAAGCAATTATTTTATGAATTCTTGTGTAATCCGGCAGTCCGGAAATTGTAGATTTATTCCACGTAGTCCCTCCATCTGTTGTGTAATGAATCAAGCCATCGCCCGAACCGACAAACAAAATATTTTCATCCAACGGCGATTCAGCAATCGTTACAATCTGTGCCATTGAGCTTTTAAGCGCAAGCTGATCGATACTCCAGCTTTGTCCCATCAACTTTTGCATTTCTTTTGGAACACCGCGGGTAAGGTCCGGACTTATTTCTTTCCACGTGCTTCCCCGGTCATCGCTTCTGAATAATTTATTTGCACCGGAATACAATCTTTTGTTATCGAACTTCGAGATTAACAAAGCCGCATCCCAATCGAAACGGTAAGCTGTATCTGCAAAATCCTGCGGTTGTATATATAAATTTTCACCGCTCTTTCTATCAAACCGAACAAGTCCACCATATTGTGATTGCGCGTAAACAATATTGGGATTTTTCCAATCTACTTGCGTTTGAAAACCATCACCCGCATTTGTAAAATACCAATCGCAATTTGTTATCCCGGAAGAATTTATCGTACGTGAAGGACCGTATAAACTGTTGTTATCCTGTGTTCCGATGTAAACATTGTAAAATGGTTTTGCATTATCGGTTGTAACCTTGTAAACTTCACAAATAGGAAGATTACACTCAAAATCCCAATTCTTTCCCTGGTCGTAAGTTACATAAACACCACCGTCACAGCCATCGATTAAATGTTCGTTGTTATCGGGATCGATCCATAAAGCATGATTATCAACGTGCTTGTCTTTTTCTCCAAGATTGCTCCACGTTTTTCCACCGTCTCTGGTTACATGCATAAAAACGTCCGCACTGTAAACCATGTTTTCATCTTTTGTATCACAAAATAATTTTTGAAAGTAAAACGGATAAGATGAAATGTAGCTGTTTTGCTTTGTCCAGCTTGCACCGCGGTCAGCACTTTTATAAATACCTTTGTCTTTCTTTGTTGCTTCAACTATCGCGTAAAGCACATCGGGATTTGCGGGGGAAATGTCCATTCCAATCTTTCCTACATCTTCAGTGGGTAATCCTTTGGTTAATTTATCCCATGTTGTTCCTCCGTCAAGACTTCTGTAAATCCCGCTCTCAGGTCCGCCGTAAACAGCAGTATATTGATATCTCATTCTCTGCTGAACAGTCGCATATAAGATATTTGAGTACCTTGGATCCATGTGAACTTCGTAGGCACCGGTATATTCGCTAACAAATAAAACACGTTCCCAGTTTTTCCCGCCGTCAGTCGATCTATAAACTCCACGGTCACCGCCTGATCTTCTTAACGAACCCATTGCAGCAGCAAAGATGATATCCGGATTTCGCGGATCGACTACAATTGCACCAATATGTTCCGATCCGGTAAGTCCCATATTCTTCCAGCTTTTTCCACCGTCTTCGCTTTTATAAACACCATCTCCGTAAGTGACATTGTAGTGGTTACTGTTCTCACCTGTTCCAACCCAAACGATATTTGGATTAGTCGGATCGATTGTAACAGCACCAATAGAGTAAGATTTTTGTCCATCGAACACCGAAGTAAATGTTATCCCGTTGTTTTTTGTTTTCCACAAACCTCCGTTACCGGATGCAATATAATATTCGCTGTGATCGAAAGGATTAACCGTAATTCCTATTACCCTGCCGCCGGTTATTGCAGGTCCAATGCTTCTGAATGATAAACCGGAAAAAGAAACATCTTTTAATGAATCAGGTTCTGATTTATCTTTCGAAAACACGGTTGATGAAAGAAATAATATTGAAAGCAAAACGAATATAGAAATTAGTCTCTGCATAGTGATAACTCTTAGTTTTTTTTTGAATGGTTGATTGACTGAATGATTGAATGGCTGAATGTGTGATTGAGTACAAAACTTTGTGAGAATTTTGAATAAAAGTGCTAATAAATTAAAAGATAGTTTTATTTAATACAACGGATCGAGGAAGGTTTTTGATGAGTGGTCTCAATAAATAAATTAAAAATACTTCAATTATTATGTTCTTCTTTTCCAACCCTTCGGATCGCGACTAAAATGAAATACAGCTAATATTATTACTTTTTTCTCTTCAATTATATAATGAATACCAAAAGGAAATCTTCGTATTAATGCTCTTCTTACATTTTTATATACAATTGGAAAAGATTCGGGCTGGTTGGAGATAATCTCTAAAGCAGATTCAAAATAATTAATAAATTCATTGCCCAAGCCTTTTAATTTTTCTTCATAATAAACAACTGCATCAAGTAAATCAGTTCCAGCTTCAGACCTAATCAGAACTTCATAGTTCATAATTTAGACTGAATATTTTTCTTTACTTCCTCCCAGGATTTAGCTTTATCAGGATTGTCAGCATGTTCCCTTAAGCGTATATCAAGTTCCCTCTTTTGCTCATCAGGTACGGGATATTGAACGTTTGAGGCAAGAATACTATCCCATATCTCCTCAATAACAGAAATGCGTTCTTCAACGCTTAGTTTTTTTATATCATCTACAGCAGTCTTATAATCATCCGACATTTCTACCTCGTCTTAATTTTTAGAATAAATATAATCGTCTGGTAACACTAATTCAATTAAATTTGATCTCCAAATTATTTCAACAATAATCTATTCTTTCGGTCTAAAAGTTCATAAATTTTTCACTTGTACTACAACAAGTTTTATTAAGTTAACAATATCATTTAAAACATATTTCTAATGCAAAACGAAATTCATCAAAAATATATAAAAGAATGTTTTGAGCTAGCCGCTAAAGGAAAAGGTTATGTAAGCCCTAATCCTCTAGTTGGTGCGGTGATAGTTAAGAATGGAAAAATAATCGGGAAAGGATATCACTCTGGTTATGGAAAGCCTCACGCCGAAGTTGAAGCAATTAAGAATGCAAAGGAAGATGTAAAAGGTTCTACCTTATATTGTAATCTTGAATCTTGCTGCCATACAAAAAAGCAAACACCGCCTTGTGTTCCATTAATTATTCAAAAAGAAATTTCTGAAGTTGTAATTAGTAATCTTGATCCGAATCCTGCGGTGAGTGGTGAAGGTGTAAAACAACTTCGTGATGCTGGAATTTCTGTTGCAACAAACGTACAAGAAAACGATGGGAAAGAATTAAACAGATTTTATTTTAAATATGTCACAAAACTGATTCCTTACGTTACTATAAAGGCAGCGCAGTCTCTCGATGGAAAAATTTCAAGAGATAAAAACCAACAAACCTGGCTGACTGATAAGGAATCAAAAATATTTGTTCATCGGCAAAGGGCAATTTATGATGCTGTACTTGTTGGAGCGAATACAGTTAATGTTGATAATCCTCAATTGGATGTACGTGAATTTGAAGGCAGAAATCCTAAAAGAATAATTGTAGATGGGAAATTGAATATAAATTTAGATTCAATCATTCTTTCTGCAAATGATATTGAAAATACCTGGATAATTACAAGCGAAAGTGTCGATCAAACAAAATTGAAAAAAATAATTGAAAAAGGTGCAACCATATTTCAACTGCCTGCTGATGATAATAACCGAATACGGCTGTTTGACATACTCAAAAAATTGGGCGAAGAAAAAATAGCCTCACTTTTTATTGAAGGCGGAGGCAATATTTTTTCACAATTCGTTGATCAAAAATTATTTGACGAACTGATAATTTTGCAGGCAAGTGTAAAGCTTGGTAAAGGATTGAATGGAATACCCGATTCCATACTTCAGAAATTGAGTAAAATAACCGATGAACCGCTTGGTGAAGATCGTAAAATTTTCTACAGATTGAATACATAACTAATTTTTGCATTCAGTTAAAACGAAAGAAATAAGTAAATTTGTGATATGTTTACCGGAATTATTGAAGAAACGGGAAAAATTACGAAAGTCCTACCAATTGCGGGTGGAAAGCAAATTAAAATTTCCGCAAGTAAAATTCTTGGTGATATTTCAATAGACGATTCCGTTTGTGTAAACGGTGTTTGTCTTACCGTAATAAAAAAAGAAGATAACGGATTCTGGATTGATGCAGTTGGTGAGACTTTAGAGAAAACTACTTTTTCGAATATTCAAGCTCCATCACAAGTGAACCTTGAAAGATCCTTAAAGTTGAATGACAGACTTGGAGGACATTTTGTTCAGGGACACGTAAATGGTATCGGAATAATTTCTGAAATTGTGAAGCGAGGGGAAAATTATCTTCTTCAAATTAATGTTCCTGAAAATCTTGAAAAATATCTTATAAATGAAGGATCAATTGCAATAGACGGCATCAGCTTAACGATTGTATCTACTGAAAAGAACACTGTGAACATTTCAATCATACCTCACACCTGGAAAAACACAATACTGCAATTCAAAAATATTGGCGATTCCGTAAATATTGAAGTTGATGTAATAGCCAAATATGTTGAAAAACTAACTACAAAAAATGAACTTACAGGAAATAATAAAGTAACCGAAAGCTGGTTAAAGGAGATAGGTTATTAATGAACGGATATAACGACCTAGAATTCAGATTCAATACAATTGAAGAAGCAATTCAGGATATAAAACAAGGCAAGATGATCATCGTCGTTGATGATCCCGACCGCGAAAACGAAGGTGATCTTGTAATGGCTGCGGAGCTTGTAAAACCTGAAGACGTTAACTTCATAACAAAAGAAGCAAGGGGAATCCTTTGCTTGCCCATCACACCCGAAAAAGCGGAAGAGCTTGGTTTCGATCTGATGGTTCAGAATAATACTGCGCTTCATCGTACACCCTTCTCAGTTTCAATCGATTACAAATACGGAACAACGACAGGTATCTCTGCGCGTGACAGGGCTTTAACAATCAATATGACAGTTGACGATAAAGTTAAGGCAAAGGATTTTGCAAGACCCGGTCACATTTTCCCGTTGCTCGCAAAGAAAGGCGGCGTGTTGAAAAGAGCCGGACACACCGAAGCAGTAGTCGATCTTGTTAAGCTTGCTGGATTAAAGCCAGCCGGAATTCTTTGTGAAATTACAGACGAAGACGGAACGATGGCAAGAATTCCGAATCTTATGAAGATGGCTAAAAAATATAATTTTAAAATCATCACAATAGCCGACCTGATAGAATACCGCCGAATGCGTGAAAAATTAGTGCGATGTAAAGTGGTTATTGATTTTCCATCAAGGTACGGCAATTTCAAATTACATCTTTATGAAAATACTCTTGAACTGGAAGAAAATCCTATTGCTCTTGTAAAAGGAAATGTTGAAGGTGATGAACCCGTGCTCGTACGTGTGCACTCCGAATGCTTAACCGGTGATGTCTTCGGTTCAAAAAGATGTGACTGCGGCGATCAGCTCCGAACCGCAATGAAAATGGTTGAAGAAGAAGGCCGAGGTGTGATCCTTTACATGAGACAGGAAGGCAGAGGAATCGGGCTGGCAAACAAGCTGATGGCGTATTCATTGCAGGAACAAGGCAAAGATACCGTTGAAGCAAATGAAGCTCTCGGTTTTAAACCTGATCTCAGAAATTACGGAACCGGTGCACAGATTTTGAAAGACCTCGGTTTGAAAAAAATAAAACTGATGACTAACAATCCTAAAAAAATAATTGGACTTAAAGGATATGATCTTGAAATTGTTGAACGTGTTCCGATTGTTATTCCACCAAATGAAGTAAACGGTAATTACCTGAGAACAAAACAGGATCGCCTGGGACATATTTTAGATCTTAACGAAGAAATTTTTAAATAGTTTTATTGAGGAGAAATAATGACAACCACTTTAGAAGGTAAATTAACAGCTAAGAATAAAAAATTCGGAGTTGTTGTTAGCAGATTTAACGAACTAATTTCATCTCAGCTTCTTTCCGGTGCTAAAGATTGTTTAATAAGGCACGAGTGTAAAGATGAAAACATAACTGTTGCGTGGGTACCGGGTTCATTCGAGATTCCTTTAACTGCAATGAAAATGGCAAAATCCAAAAAGTATGATGCCGTAATTTGCCTTGGTGCAGTAATAAGGGGCGGAACACCGCACTTTGAATATATAGCTGCTGAAGTTTCAAAAGGTATTGCACATACTTCTCTTGAAACCGGTTTACCTGTGATTTTTGGAATTATAACTTCAGATACTATCGAACAGGCGCTGGAACGCGCCGGAACAAAAGCCGGCAACAAAGGCTGGGATGCTGGACTTTCCGCCATAGAGATGGTAAACCTGTTTGGGAAACTTTAAGCGGCTGATACAAACTTTATAACGAAATCCCTTTTGCAGAATTAAAAAATTCTCCAAGACTTATTTTATCAATACAGCTTTTTGAACTTTCTCCACATTTTCATATTTCAAACGGACTAAGTAAATGCCGCTTTCCTGGTCAGTGGCGTCCCAGGTTACCGAATAATTCCCCGGCGGTAAATTTTTATTAATTAAGTCGGCGACTTTTTGTCCAAGCAGATTGTAAACATTCAACTCAACATTTCCTTCCACAGGAATTGAAAAATCAATATTTGTTACAGGATTGAAAGGATTAGGGAATGGTTTTGAAAATGTAAAATTTTCAGGTATAGTTTCGTCTGATTGCTCAACATTGGTTAATTCATAACATTCACTTTGTGATTGTGACTGAGTTGAAAAACTTCCGCTACCACTCGAAGCTTCAATTGTGAAATTTGTCGATGCGATGTATGAAGTATCGCCTGTAAAAACATCTGTTCCATAAATGTCAACCAAATATTCACCTACCTCAAGTGGTCCAAATTTTACAGATAGATCAAAGTAACAAATGCAATTTGCCCATTCTCCTACAGTATCAACTTCAAACACCGAGATCCGGAGATTTTCCTGCACTACATCAAAGCGAAATTGAGAAGCACAATTTCTATGAGTCTGATCATGATGGATTATTACTAAATCATTTTCAACAATAGCATAAATAGTATCACTTTGTGAGAATACATCTCTGCAAAGAGCAATTAAAAGAAGTAAACAAATCAGTATAATTCTTACTATAGATTTCAAATTTACCGCCCCTGAATAAATATATGATCGATCAGAATTATCACTTTTTATTTTTGTAAAAAAGAATTTAAAAGAATGTAATTTTTTGTGAAGGGAAAGTCAATCAACATTAGCCAAATATTGTCGATTGGCAAGTGCAGTATCCGTGCAATTCAACAGATATCTTTTTAATCTTATAATAATAAGCGGCAATTATTTACCCGATCAGCTGCGGATTACTTAACAAGATATTTAATGAAAAAATAATTTATTACCGCTCTTCTGAAACATCTATGTTTAATACAACAGAATAATGATCTGAAATGTTATGGTCGAACCAACGGATCTCATCGGGATCGTTATCTTTGATCACATCAATATAATCTGTGCTGCCAATTAGGTTCTTTGCAGAAATTATTTCATTGTATAAACCGGGCGAGGTAAAAAACCTGTCGAATCTTTGTCCAAGCTGATCTTCATGAATTGCGGTAAGTTCAGCATCATATAGATACCTGTAATTAATATCCAGAAGCGGTTGATAAAGATAGGATTCATAAAAATAAATGTTCGTATCACCGGCAATCAGAACATCTTCATCTAGTGTATTTATTTCCAGCCACGCAGAAAGTTCGTTAAAATTGTCCGCTCTTTTTTGTCTGGAACTTTCATCATCAAAAGCTTTAAGATGAATGTCAATAAAATCGAATTGAAGCTGGGCATTTGTTCCTTTTGCTTTAACCGTTACTACAAAAGGTCGCCTGATGTGAACAAAAGAATTTCCTGGAGTAATAACTCGTGGATTTAAAACATCCCACAAATCTTTTTTATACAAAAACGCAAGCCGCTGCTGCCCGTTCCTGTCATCGAGAAGGTATGTCCATTGGGCGGAACTATCTGAAATATTTTTATTCAGTTCATCAACAATTTTATCCAGGTAGAAACACTTTGGTTCGCCGGCAATGGAGTGTGTTGCACCAATTTCCTGCAAGGCAAATAATGTTGCTTCTGTTCTTAAAATGTATTCGGCATAGTCGGGAACATTTTCAAGAGCATCAAGCTGGTTGCCGGAATTCGTTCCAAGCCATTTCATATTCCAGGTAGCAACCTTTCTTATATTTTCCTGTGCCCAAGTGTTGAATACTAGAAAGAAAAGAGTAGCGGCAGTAAGTAATAGTTTTTTCATTTGAGCCCCTCCTATTTTAGTTGGTTAAAAAGATATTCATATTAAAATTTATATCTTTTTAATAGTTAGAATCAAGAAGAAGGTTAAAAGATCAAAAATTTTTTGCAAGCATCTGGATTTAAAACAAAAAAACCGCTCCAAAATTTTACTTTTGAGACGGCTTCTTTTTTTGATGATGGATATGTTAACTTAATCTTTGATGTATTTAATTGAAGTATTGATATCCTTTCCGGTAACAGTGGTAATCATTGTCCATTTATAATTCAGGTCATCAAACGGTTTACCCTCAATAACAAGCTTATCATCTGCCATATTTTTAATTGTGTAAATTCCGTTGCTGGTTGTATCAAGATTAGCATTTATTTTCCAGCCTGAAAAATTCTTACCTCCGCCTCCAAATTCAGACGGCTTATGAAAATACTGAGTAGCAAGTGTGCCAAGGTGATAACTTTCCATTGCAACCTGATCCTGAAGAGAACTTTCAGCATTTGAATCAAAAATAGTATTAGCAAGTGCAATGGCTATTCCTACTACCATAATACCCAACCCAATCAGAAGTAATTGTTGTGTGCCCATTTTACAATCCTTTCCCAGCCGTCAATGTATAATATTAATGATTATAATTTCAAAGCTGTATTCCAGCTTTATTGTTTTAACCTGGTTTTTAAATGGATTAAAGCGTCGGAAGTTGTTTTGAAAAACCGGAAAAATTTCAATGCACCGACCAACGTTAAAACAGATAGTGTAATCTCGGAAGGTTCAACAAATACCATCTGTCCGTTAAGTGCAAGTATTTTCTTGTAAGTAACTACAAGTGCCCCAATAAATGTTGAATCAATAAATTCACACTGGCTCAGGTCAACTACTAATTTTATCCGCCTTCTGTTTATTTCATCATTAAGCAGATTTCTAAATTCCAGAGCTTCTTTGATTGTTGCCCTCGAAAGGTCCACTTTTACGAGTAATATATCATCGATATATTTAACCCTGTAATCGGTTAATTCTAGTTCTAGCATTTTGCATTCCTCTTAGATAAATGACAGTAAAGGTAATGTGAATATTGTGCCATGTTGAAAATCATTGGAATTAAAGGGATTATGTAACTTTTTGTGTTTCAGATTAAAACAATTTTTTGAATTAGGATTTTCCAATAGAAAGAATGTAAAGTTAAATTTCGAATAAATATTATATCCATTGTCAGGTTAATAATCTTCTCTTTCCATATTTTTGCATTATAATCAATAAGCGGAAAAAGGAAACGGAATGAAAACTTTAATAATCTCTGTTTTATTTTTTCTTTTAGCATTAATTAATTGTACATCACCTGAAATGAAAACAGTATTTATAAATGGTAAAATTTATACGGTAAATGAAAAACAGCCTTTTGCAGAAGCTGTTATAATCGAAGGCAGCAAAATAGTTTTTGTCGGCTCTAACGAAGAAGCAAAGAAGCTTATCGACGAATCGACAAAAATTATTGATCTTGGTGGCAAACTTATGCTGCCGGGATTCAACGACAGTCACCTTCATTTTATATCCGGCGGTAATTATCTGCTTGGAATAAATCTTCGTCCCGCGCATTCAAAAGCAGAATTTGTACAAATCATTAAAGATTATGTGAAAGACAGAAAAGATTCTTCAAAAAATGTAAACAGGTGGATTACCGGTGGGAGATGGGATCATGAACAATGGAAAGATAAAATTCTTCCAACAAAAGAACTGATCGATAGTGTAACCGGAAATATTCCTGTTTTCGTTAGCAGGATAGACGGACATATGGGATTAGCTAACTCTCGTGCAATCCAGCTCGCAGGAATCACAAAAGACACTCCCGAT
>Ga0307425_1000270_pt1 | contig 32746 bp, 27 predicted proteins | sample SalMarWE160330MG_FD_202152 | JGI IMG/M metagenome (GOLD analysis project Ga0307425, IMG submission 202152) | Salt marsh sediment microbial communities from the Plum Island Ecosystem LTER, Massachusetts, United States - WE1603-30 | ecosystem: Environmental > Aquatic > Marine > Intertidal zone >... | reverse complement strand
AGACTTAATCGGCCTGGGCCTGATTCTTTTGGGGCTGGCTGTCCACTATGGGGGAAAGCGGCTGACAAAAAACAGGGAAACCCTTATCGAGGCTACAGAATCCTGATTCTTTAATCCGAGGATGTGCATATGGTCGACTATTTAAAGAAGTTTGATCCTGAGAGGTTGGGCGTTGCCACTCACGCCAATCGGCATCCTGACAAACCTGCGCTGATTATGGATGATTGGGTTGTAACTTACAGGGAACTGGACCGGGATACGAATGCGTTGGCCAATGCCCTTCTTAAGATCGGTATCGTGCCGGGTGACCGAATCTCCATCCTGTTTCACAACAGCCCTGAAATACTCAAATCGTGGATCGCAGCCGGTAAGATCGGGGTGACGCCTATTGCCATCAATTATCGCTTTAAAGCCGATGAACTCTCCTATATCATCAATGATTCTGAATCCAGGCTTTTAATTTATGGCAGTGAATTTGAAGATACTGTTTGTGCGGCAAAACCGAAACTCGTAAACAGGTCCATGAAATATGTCCGCCCCGGAGGAAAACCACCCGGGGCGTTTGACCTCGATGAATTGATCCGAAACGCCCCCGATACCCCTCCTGAGGTGGAAACAGGCCTCCACAGTGTTGCATCCTCATTGATCTACACCTCCGGGACCACTGGAAGGCCAAAAGGGGTTGTTAGGAGCAGTAAGAACCGGCTGAATACTTTGCTCGGTTATGCATACAATTTTGAATCCACTTATGATGATGTCCATATTGTGGCAGGCCCGCTTTATCACGCCGCACCCTATGCATGGGCCGCCTTTTCGCTCATCTTGGGGAACACCGTGGTTGTAATGCCCAGATTTGACGCTGAGGAATTTCTCCGTCTGGTCCGGAAATACCGGGTGAGCACCACCTGGATTGTGCCCACCATGGTCAACCGGATCATCAATTTGCCGGTCGGCATCAGAGGACGATATAGCACCTCCTCCCTTCGCGCCATTACCGTTGGCGGAGAGTCGTTTCCATTTCCCCTGAAAAAAAAGGCGGTCGAGTTCTTTGGATCGGGTAAGGTATTTGAATTCTTCGGGGGCACGGAAACCAGTTGCATCACCTCCCTGAGACCCGAGGATCAGCTCAGAAAACCGGGAAGTTGCGGAAAGCCGGTGGCAGGGAACGATATCAAGCTGTTAGATGAAAACATGAATGACGTGCCAAGGGGAGAAGTCGGTATCATGTACATCAAGAGTCCGTTCCTCTTAGATGAATACTATAAAAACCCTGAGGCAACGCAGGCAAATTATCACGACGGTTATTTTACGGTCGGCGACATGGCCAGGGTCGATGAAGATGGCTATTATTATATCGTGGACCGTGCCGTGGACATGATTATTTCAGGTGGTGTCAATATCTACCCCGCAGAGATTGAGGAAGTGCTTTACCATCACCTCTCGGTTTACGACGTGGGGATCATCGGTGTGCCGGATCCGGACTGGGGAGAAAGAATTGTGGCCTATGTGGTCTCCAAACCCGGAGCGGATATCAGGGAAGATGATGTAAAAAATTACGTGGGTGAAAAACTTGCATCCTACAAGAAGCCGAAAGAAGTCTATTTTGTAGACGAGCTTCCCTACACCCCCTCCGGAAAACTGCTGAAGCGGGTCCTCCGGGAGCGGTACGAGAGAAATGCCTAAAGTTACGATAGCTCAAAGATCCATCTTTTTTGCTAAGATCCTTTTCATAATTTCGGTTGTGCCCCCCACGATGGACTGAGCCCTGACATCACGATAGAGACGACAGATGAGATATTCTTCCATATAGCCATAACCCCCGTGTAGTTGGAGGCACTGATAGGCCACACGATTGACCATTTCCGTCAGCCACCATTTCCCCATAGAGACCCTTCGCGTGATATCTCTTCCCTCCATGTGGTCCTCGACAAGGGATTCCAGAAACGTCCTCCCTATCTCAATTTCCGTGGCCATCTCCACCAGCTTAAAGGAATTGTGCTGAAAACTGGAAACCGGTTTCCCAAACGCGGTGCGGCTCTTTGCATATTCCAGGGTAACCTCTAACATCTTTTCCGCAATATTTACGGCTCCAATGCAGATCACCAATCGTTCCTGTTGAAGATTTTTCATCAGGATATGAAACCCCCTTCCCTCCTGGCCCAGGAGATAGGTGCGGGGCACCCTGCAGTCCTCAAAAATCAGCTCTGCACTGTCCTGGGAATGCATCCCCATTTTCCTCAGCTTTTTCCCCTTGACAAAACCGGACGCATCAGCGGGAATTAGGATGAGACTGACCCCCCTGTAATTAGGTACGGCATCAGTATCGGTTCTGGCAGCTAAGACGATCCAGTCGCAGTTAATCCCATTGGAGATGAAAGTCTTTTGTCCGTTGATGACATATGTGTCCCCCTCTTTTCTGGCGAAGGTCCTGAGGGAAGCCAGGTCGGAACCGCAATCCGGCTCGGTCATACCGATGGCCATGATGATATGGCCGGTGGCGCATCCGGGCAGAATCATCTGTTTTTGTTCCTCAGTACCGCTTTCCATAAGATAGGGTACCACAATATCCGCATGGACCCGCACGCCGGTGGAAATACCCGTACACGTGGACCGGGTCAGTTCCTCCTGCATGATTACCGAGTAGCCTAAATCCGCGCCAGAGCCTCCATACGCCTCAGGGAGACAGGGGCATAGAAATCCCTGTTCACCCATCTTGCGCCACACCTCGCGCGGCACTACTCGTTCTTCTTCCCAGGTATCGATATAGGGGATGATCTCTCTTTCAACAAAGCGACGGACGCTACGCTGAAAGATGCTGTGGTCTTGCGTAAACCACTTTCGGTCCATTCTGTTCTCCTCCTCGATCTCACATCTATTTCGCCTGAAATTCGGGCTTTCGTTTCTCCAAGAAAGCGGTTACGCCCTCGTTTTTGTCACGGGTTGCACAGAGTTCGGAAAAGGCCTCATTCTCCATATCAAGCCCCTTTTCAAGCGTCTGCTGGAACCCCCTTGAAGAGACCTTTTTCGCGGCTCTCACCGCTAAAGGTCCTTTGCTGTTAATCTTATCTGCAACTTGCAGCGCCGTTTTACGCAAAGAAGTTAGGGGAACGACCCTCTGGACCAGCCCGATCCCTAATGCGGCTTCCGCCGATATGGCATCTCCTGTGAACAGAAGATAGTTTGCCCAGCCCGGTCCTACTGCACGGGGGAGACGCTGGGTCCCGCCGGCCCCGGGAATCAGGCCCAAATTTACTTCAGGAAGGCCCAGCTTGACATGATCCGCGGAAATCCTGATATCACAGACCAGGGCCAGTTCCAGTCCGCCGCCTAAGCACAGGCCGTTGATAGCTGCAATAACGGGCTTTTCAAAATTATCCAGCGCACTGAAAAATTGCCGGGTACCCTGTAGCCTCTTGAGCCCGCTCTTGCGATCGAGTTTCAAAAGTCCCGGTATGTCCGCCCCGGCCATAAAGAACTTCTCACCATCCGCGGTAATAATAAGGCTCCACACCTGATCATTTTCTGACAACTCGCCTAATTTGGTCATGAATTCCATCCTGAGCTCGGGCGTAAGGGCATTTGCCGGGGGGTTGCAAATCGTTGCGACCGCTACTTTGCCAACCATCTCGATTTGAACATTCTCTGAATCCATTTCTTACTCTCCCATCTGATAAAAACCAGACGTCAAGAACAATTCCCTTGACATCTAATTTAAAATCTAATTAGTTTATTGATTAAATTTACAATACCTTCCGACTAACTCATATCGGGCCTTCTGTCAACCCCGATGTTGCAAAAACAATAAGCGCTTATAGGTTCAAGGTTCAGCGTTAAAAGGCTCAGGCTTCCCGTGTAAGTATAGATAGTGCCCATCCGTTAATGTAATTGTGGAAACTAAATAACATCAAAAGAGTACATTATGGAAGATATGCTAAAAAAAATCGAAAAAGAGAAGGAACGATGGCGTCAGGGACCTCTGCAGCAACACCCTGTTGCCCGGCGCTCCACAGATTGGGGTGAGCCGGTTGAGCCGCTGTATGACCCGGCCGACCAGGACGGCACGGATTACCTGACGGATATCGGCTTTCCAGGGGAATACCCGTTCACGAGAGGGATTCACCCCGGTATGCATTTAGGCCGGCCCTGGACCATGCGGCAATATTCGGGATTCGGCACTGCAGAGGAGACCAACAGGCGGTTTAAGTACCTGCTGGAACAGGGGCAGACCGGCCTCTCCGTAGCCTTTGACCTTCCCACCCAGATCGGATATGACTCAGACCACCCCATGAGCATGGGAGAAGTCGGAAAAGTGGGTGTACCTGTCGATTCCCTGAAAGATATGGAGTTGATCTTTCAGGATTTACCTCTCGACAGGCTGTCAACCTCCATGACCATCAATGCCCCTGCAGCAATCCTGTTGGCCATGTATATCGCCGTTGCCGAAAAGCAGGGAGTTTCGCCGGAAAAATTGCGAGGGACCATACAAAATGACATCCTTAAGGAGTATACGGTCAGGGGCACCTACATCTTTCCACCCCACCCTTCAATACGACTGATCACAGATATCTTCGCGTTTTGCGGCAGACACGTTCCCCAGTGGAATACCATAAATATTGCAGGCTACCATATGCGTGAGGCGGGCTGCTCGGCGGTCCAGGAAATTGCCTTCAGTTTTTCCAATGCCATTGCCTATATTGAAGCAGGGCTCAAGGCCGGTCTGGATATTGACAGTTTTGCACCGCGGATAAGCTGGATCTTCAATACCCATAATAAAATCTTCGAGGAGGTCGCCAAGTACCGTGCCGCTCGAAAGGTATGGGCAGATATCGTTCGTCACCGGTTTCACGCTAAAGACCAACGATCCTGGATGCTTCGCTTCCACACCCAGACCTCAGGTGTCAGTCTCACGGCGCAGCAACCGGAGAACAATACAGTAAGGGTAGCTTACCAGACCCTGGCGGCTGTCTTAGGCGGGGCACAGTCGATCGCGGCATGCTCCTTTGATGAAGCCCTGGCTCTCCCCACGGAAAAATCCGTGAGGCTCAGCCTCAGGACCCAGCAGATCCTTCTGCACGAAGCAGGGATAACGGACACCGTGGATCCCTTAGGTGGATCTTACTATATAGAATCGCTCACCCGGAAGATGGCGCAAGAGATCAGGAGGCTTATTGAAAAGGTCGATTCTCTGGGTGGGGCCGTAGAGGCGATAGAAAAGGGATATATACAGAGGGAGATAGAAGCAAGGGCATATGCCTTCCAGAAGGAGGTAGAAGAGAAAAAAAAGATCGTCGTCGGCGTCAATGACTACATGATCAAAGAGAGCCCGGATTTCGCCATATTCAGACCGGACCCGGCGTACGCGCACAAACAGATCTCAAACCTCAAGAAGCTGAAGGAGACCAGGGATCAGCAAAAGGTCCGATCCGCCCTGGACATATTGCGGAAGGCAGCGCCGGGTGAAGAGAACCTGATCCCTTTTTTTGTTGAAGCGGTAAAGGTTTACGCCACCTTGGGCGAGATCTGTGGTGTGCTCAGAGACGTTTTCGGGGAGTATCAGCAGGCTGAAACCATCGGCAAACGATAAAAGGGGAAATGAAGAAGGAGGAGAAAAACATATGACAACAGTGGGAATCAGCTCATTCGGGGGCTACATACCCTACATCAGGCTTGATCGAGAGGTCATTTCCAAGATATGGGGGAGACCGTCCATAGGCGGTGAGAGGAGTGTGGCTAATAATGACGAAGATGCCATTACCATGGCGGTTGAGGCCTCACGGAATTGCATGGGGCCACAGGGTATGGACCTGGTGGAAGGGCTTTTTTTTGCCACCACCAGCGCCCCTTACAAGGAAAAGATGAACGCCTCCCTGATAGCGACCGCGGCGGATTTGAAAAGAGAGATAACAACGACCGACTTTGCCCATTCACTGAGGTCAGGGACCGGTGCCCTCAAGGCCGCCTTTGACTCGGTAAAAAGCGGATCCATGGCGAACGTACTGGTGGTGGCTTCAGACTGCCGTCTCGGTTATCCGAGATCAGATCAGGAACAGACCTTTGGGGACGGGGCCGGGGCCGTTATGGTAAGTGGCAAAAACCTGTCAGCAACCTTTGAGGGCGGGTATTCGATTTCCAACGAGATGATGGATGTGTGGAGAAATCCGGAAGATACCTTTGTCAGGACCTGGGAAGGACGTTTCATCTTGGGAGAGGGATACCTGAATCACATGAAAGAGGTGGTTTCAGGGCTTTTGAGAAAATGCGGTCTTGATCCGAAAGCGATTTCAAAGGCCATCTTGCCGGCCCCTGACATACGTTCTCATAAGAACCTTTCCAAACAGTTGGGGTTCGACATCAACACACAGGTGCAGGATCATCTCTTATCGAACGTTGGACATTGCGGTTCTGCTCATCCTTTACTGATGCTGGTAAACACCCTGGAAGAAGCGAGCCCGGGCGATTTGCTACTCTTAGCCACTTACGCCGATGGTGCGGATGCCATGTTATTCAGAGTGACCGATAGAATTGAAAAAATGAAGAACCAGCGCAGGGTGAAGGATTATCTGAGGGAAAAGAGACTTCTTTCCTCATATGCCCGGTTTCTGAGTTACAAGGGGCTGGTTGAAACGGCACCCGGGGAACCGTTTCGGCTGATGCCGTCGGCAACGGTGAGTTGGAGGGACCGCAAGTGCATCCTCAGGTGCCATGGAAGCCGGTGCAACGCGTGTGGCAAAACGACTTTTCCGGTTCAACGGGTCTGTTATCACTGCAACGCAAAGGACAGCTTTGACGAAGTTCCTATCTCTCATCTGAAGGGGGAAGTGTTCACATTCACTTTAGACAACCTTGCGGGCAGAAGCGATGACCCGGTCGTGGTCCAGACCATTGCAGACCTGGGAGAAGATAAGATCCGGTTTTACGGGATGATGACAGACTGCGACCCATCTGAGGTAAAGATAGGGCTGCCGATACGTCTCACCTTCAGAAGAATCTATGACGGCGCAGGCATGCACAACTATTTCTGGAAATGCAGACCAGTGAGAAACGGGAGGAGTGAATAATGGGAAGCATAAAGGATCAAGTCGCCATCGTGGGGATGGGGTGCAGCAAATTTGGCGAGAGGTGGGAGAAAGGGCCTGAAGACCTGGCCATCGAAGCAGCCTATGAGGCATACGAAGACACTGGGATCAGTAAGGAAAATATCGAGGCGTGCTGGTTCTCACAGGTCATGGGCCCTGTCATCGGAGTTTCGGGTACGGTTGCCGCCGATTCCCTGAAACTCGGAAATATTCCGGTTATCCGAAATGAGAACTGGTGTGCATCCGGCCACATTGCGCTCCTTGAGGCCTGCATGGCAGTGGCCAGCGGGGCATACGACGTTGTGATGGCCCTCGGTGTGGAAAAGCTGAAGGATACCGGGTTTCCCGGGCTGGGAACAGGACGGGGAATGCATCCGGTCTATGAGGCCAGACGGACATCTCCGGGGTCGTTCGGGCTGATTGCCCAGCGGTATTTTGACGCTTATGGCCTCACGATAGATGAAGGCCGGGAGGCATTGGCCAAGATAGAGGTCAAAAACCATGACAACGGGAGCCTATGCCCCAAGGCCCATTTTCACAATAAAATAACGGTGGAAAAAGTCTTGAACGCACCGGTTATCGCCTGGCCTTTAGGTCTCTTTGACTGCTGTGGCAATAGCGATGGTGCCGCATGTGCCATCATTACTTCGGTTGAAAAGGCAGAAGATTTTCGTAAAGACCCCATTTTTCTTAAAGGATTCGGGATCTCTACAGATGCCATGATGCCGCATTTCAGACCGGGATTCGGATGGACCAGCTTTGACGCACTGGTAACGTCTTCCCACAAGGCATATGAAATGGCCGGGATAAAAGACCCCCGCAATGAACTGGATCTGGCCGAGGTGCACGACTGCTTTTCGATCACAGAACTTCTGATCTATGAGGATTTCGGGTTCAGCCCCAGGGGAAAGGCTAAGGAGGATATTGACGCCGGATTTTTCACCCGGGACGGCGGCCTCCCGGTCAATATTGACGGTGGGCTGAAATGCTTTGGCCACCCGATCGGGGCAAGCGGTCTGAGAATGACCTATGAGGTGTACAAGCAGTTGCAGGGGAAGGCGGATCTGCCTGAACGGCAGATAAGAAATCCCAGGCTCGGGCTGGCACATACCTTTGGCGGGCCGCCCCAGATCAGCGCTGTTGCTATCTTCGGGAATGAGAAGGGATAGGTTTCGATTTCGGATTTTGGATTGCGGATTGCGGAATGGAGGGATCTATTTAGTGTCCATCCAGAAATGAGATAGTTTTCGTAAGATCAAGAAAGATAAGGATTTTAACCGCAGGAATACATTGAAGTATTTCGAGTCCCGCCGCGGCGGGATGAGCTTGACGCAGAGATCGGAGGAAAGGGGGCGTTTTGAAATTGGCTCAAGAGAAACTCCTATCTATGTCCGATGCCATTGAGCGGTATGTTCACGATGGCGATACGCTCTATTTGGGGGGCTTTATCCATCATGACCCCTTTGCGGCCGCGCATGAAATAATCCGGCAGAGGAAGAAGAACCTGACCCTTTCAAAGTGTGCCGGCCTCCTCTCGGTAGATCAGATGATCGGGGCGGGTCTGATAAAACACCTGATCACCGCCTTTACCTGGAACCCATTGCCGACAACCGCACACTGTTTTGTTCGTGCCCTGACCAAAGAGGTCCCCCATAGAATGGAAATAGAGGAATATTCCATCCTGGCCCTGAACTTAGCCTATTTTGCGGGGGCACTAAATCTCCCCTATGTGGCGACCAAAACCCTCTTGGGTTCAGGGTTTGACTGGGAACAGACCGATTCCGGGGTCAAAAACAGACTGAGATTTGAGAAATCGCCGTTTACCGGTGAGCGGGTCTGTCTAATCCCGCCGATAAAGCACGACGTGGGGATCATACAGGCCCAGAGATCAGATCCCTATGGCAATGCCCAGGCATGGGGGATGTTGGGAGAGGTTCAATATGCCTTGCAGAGTTGCGAGAAGGTCATCATATGTGCCGAGGAAATCGTCGATACCGATGTTGTCATGCGTGACCCTAATCGAACCCTCGTGCCGACGTTCCGTGTGAGTGCCGTAGTGGAGGAACCATGGGGAAGCCATCCTGGGCCCATGGCCGGATATTATGACATGGACTGGCCCTATAATGCCTATTACGAGAAAGAGACCCGTACCGAGGAGCTGTTTGAAAATTTCATGAAGAAATGGGTTTTTGGCACGAGAGATCGAAAGGATTATCTGAATCTGGTCGGGGAAGAGCGGTTGAAGGCCCTTCGCCCCGAGCGGTATGAGCCAGACCCGGTTTCCTACGGCAAACTCACCCGTCATCTTGGGGTCCCATATGCCTGATACAAAGGAAAAGGAAACGCCAATCGAGCAGATGATCGTATCTGCCGCAAGGTTGATAACAGACGGAAGTGTCCTGATGGTCGGCACCCAGTGGCCAATCATTGTATCCCTGTTAGCTAAATCCCTCCACGCCCCCGGTGTCACAATCTGTTATGAGGGAGGCGTTATCTTGGCTAAAGTTCCTGATCGTATCCCCCTCTTCACGGCGGACCCGGTTATCAATTCGAGTTCAGCACTATTGGGGAATTCCTTTGATACATTGGGAATGATCCTTCATGGTGGAAGGGCCGACATGGCGCTCTTGTCTGCCGCTTCGGTGGATCGTTATGGAAACATCAATACGACTTGTATCGGAGATTACAGATCCCCCAAGATCCGTTTCGGTGGGAGCGGGGGGGCATGTGATTTCGGGAGCCTGGCACCCAAGACCGTCATTATCCTTGAACATGACCGGCGGCGGTTTCCCGAGCAGGTGGATTTCATTACCACCCCCGGGTACCTGAAGGGAAAAGACGTTCGCATGAGGGCAGGTCTCAGACCGGACACCGGTCCGTATGCGGTGGTCACCAGCCTGGGGCTTTTTCATTTCGATGAACAGGGCGAGATGGTACTCAGGGCCCATAACCCAGATGTATCCATAAAGGAGGTAAAGGATGGTGTTCAATGGGACCTGAAGATCCATAGGGACGTGCGCCCCCTTGATCCTCCAAGTAAAAAGGAATTGCGCGTACTGCGGGAGCAGGTTGATCCTGATGGGATGTACTTGAGGGATGCGAGACGATTTGATGAAAAGGAAGTTGCCGTGTGAAGAGTGGGGTGCCGGGGTCTTGGAGTCATAAGCGCTAAGGTATTTTTTGGCCGGATGGACTGAGATGGACGTCGAACATCTTCTAAAAGAAAACCTTGGGGCATAAATGTAACTTTTGAATCTTCACAAAACAAGTTAAGGCTTATGGGTATTGGAATAGTGGTTGGAGTATTGGAATGCCGTAACAGGATACGGAGGATTTATGGACTTTAAAGACATTATCTACAGAAAGAAAAATGGGATCGCCCATATAATTATTAACAGACCGGAGAAGAGAAATGCCCTTAACCGGGCGGCCAGGCTGGAGATGGTCGAGGCCTTAGGAGATGCGGAAAGCGATACTGCCGTGAAGGTGCTGATTCTTATAGGCGCAGGGGGGAGAAGTTTTATGGCAGGATCTGACCTCAACGAGCTTTCAAGATTTACACCTTTGGAGATGGAGGCCTTTACATCAACGTTGGGGGGCAGGTTCTATATGAGATTCGAGCAGTGCGACAAGCCCGTTATTGCCATGATAGACGGTCTCTGTCTCGGCGGAGGACTCGAACTGGCCCTGTCCTGTGATATCAGGATTGCGTCGGAGTCGTCTAAATTTGGACAGCCCGAGATGTTCCTGGGCATCATGCCCGGGAGCGGCGGTACCCAACGGCTGCCACGTCTTGTGGGACCGGGCAAGGCCAAGGAACTCATCCTTACGGGAAAGACCATCGACGCAGCAGAAGCTCTCCGGATAGGGTTGATCAATCAGGTGGTTTCCCGGGATGAATTAGATGAAACCGTGATGACCACTGCAAAGCAGATCGCCAAACAGAGCCCCCTCGCACTGAAATGGGCCAAGAAGGCCATCAATATGTCTCAGGAAACCGGTCTGGCGGCCGGGATTGCCTATGAGACTTTAGCCGATTGTCTCCTTTTTTCCGGAAAGGATCGTGAAGAAGGGATGAAGGCATTCTTTGAAAAAAGGAAGCCGGAATTCAGTGGTGAATAGGGAGCGAGGTCTGGGAAGTACTTATAAAAAAGGAGGAAAAATAATAAATTATGGATTTTGAATTGACAGAGGAAAACCGCATATTTCAGAACGCCATTAGAGACTTTGCCCAGAAGGAAGTTGCTCCGTTAGTGGACGAAGCAGAGGAGACGAATGTGTTTCCCAAACAGCTTTTCAGGAAGATGGGGGCACAGGGGTTTTTGTGCCCCCGGTATCCAGCAGAGATTGGAGGCGGGGGGGGAGATAAAATTACGGAATGTATTATGGTGGAGGAATTAAACAGGGTTAACGCTGGAATCGCTGCCTCATTAATGGCCCAGAGTGGCCTCGCTACACAACCTATTTATAATTACGGCTCTGATGAACAGAAGAAGGAAATTCTTATTCCCGCGATCAAGGGTGAAAAAATTGGTGCTTTTGGCCTGACAGAGCCAAATTCCGGTTCTGACGCAGCTTCCATCAAAACACGAGCCGTCCGTGATGCCGAGAGCTATATCATTAATGGAACAAAAATCTTTATCACCAATGGCCCCATTTGCGATTATGTGATAGTGGCCGCTTACACGGATCCAACTAAACGGGGTGTCGGCATCAATCTGTTCATTGTTGAAAAGGGCACTCCCGGGTTTAGCGTATCGAGAAAGCTGGACAAAGTAGGCAACCGTTCTATTGAAACAGGGGAACTCGTTTTTGAAGATTGCAGGGTTCCGGCAAACAAAATGATCGGCGAAAAGGAGGGGGGTGGTTTTGCTCAGATCGCAGAAACCCTTCTTTCGGGCCGGATAACTTATGGCGCACGCTGTACAGGCACTGCCCAGGCTGCCTATGACCTGACTGTACTGTATGCTAAAGATAGGGTCCAGTTTGGGAAACCGATTATCAAATTCCAGGCGACCAAATTTAAACTGGCGGAAATGGCCATGCATATTGATATCATGCGGTCCTATACCTACCGCGTGGCCTGGATGTATGACAATGGGAAGAATGTTCGGAAAGAGGCGCCGATGGTCAAATTGTTCACATCTGAAATATTACAGAAGATTCTTGCTGATTCCATGCAGATCCATGGCGGGTATGGATATATGATGGAATATCCTATCCAACGATACTGGAGGGACGGACGTTTGTTTACTATTACCGAAGGCACATCGGAAATTCAACGTCTTATAATAGGAAGGGAATTGGGGTTTTAAGGGATGAGAAAGGGATCAGGTGGTTAGCGTGGAAAAATGGAGATTTTTGGAGGTTGATTGGCTGAGCTATGCGGAAACCGCGATCTACAGGCCGGTCCTTATGCGGGCTGTGGGCGAGGAAATAGTGCCGGAGACGGTCTCATTTTGCAGGTTTCCGGTACCCAGTCTGGTCCTAAACTTTTTTAACGATCCCCGGAAGGAGATCGACCTGGAATTTTGCAGGAGAAAAGAGATCCTGGTGTATCGAGTCATCTCCAGCGGGGGGCCGATCTTTGGGGACACCGGATACATCTTCACCTTCCTCCATCTAAAGAGGAACAACCCAGAAGTCCCTTCTGATGTCCCGAAGATGTTTGAAAAGACACTCACGGGGATTGCAGGTGGGATCTCGGATCATTTTGGAATTGAATGCCGATTCAGGCCCTTAAACGATGTAGAAGTTAAATGCGATGACGGTCTCTGGAGAAAAATCGGACCATCTTCCTGCGTCTATGAAGAAAAGGCCATCCAGATGGGTTCGGGGATTCAGGTAAAGGAGCCCGATGCCGATCTCATTGCCGCGGCCATATCAGCGCCACCTGAGAAGTTTGTGGACAAGGAGGCAAAAAGCATCCAGGAGAGGATAACCTACCTGGAAAAGGTGGTGGGGAGAGAGATTGATCTTCAGGAAATCAGAGATATCTATGTGGATCAGATCGAGAGGGTATTCCAGGTGGAATTGGATCCCGGCGAACTTACGGATAATGAAAAGAGATATTACGATGAGATGGAGAGGGAATATACCAATGATGATTTTTTCATGGAGAGGTCTGAAGGCAGGTTTGGTAATATTCCTTTGGACGTGGCCAGGAAATCCATTCAATTCAAGGTTCCGGGAGGCCCCTTTATAAGGATAATTGTCTTGAAAAAAGATGATCGAATCAAGGATATGATTATCTCCGGATCTATACACGCCTCCCCGTTAAGACCCACAACACCGATCCACGAGATTGAAAAGGCCCTGATAGGTAAATTGATCGACAAGAGGCTTTTTGAGTCTAAGATTGACCAGGTAATGGACCGTCAGGGTTTTCAAATTGCCAAGGTTTCCCCGGAGTTCCTGGCCCAAAAGATCTATGAGTGCGCGCGCTCATGATTTGAAAGGATCTTCAACGCCACCCGAGGCGGGGTTGTACGCTACAAATTAACTACACCGGTTGAACTGGATAAATCCTTACTGATGACTGTGCGCTATTTCATGTAATAGCTATCGAGGTGTAGAAATGGACTTGCAGGTGATAAATTTATTAGAAGTTCAGTTTGACAGGCTCAAACAAAACGCCTTTTACAAAAGGAAGCTGGAACAAGCGGGCATCGACTTGCCGGGCATAAGGAGTTTGAACGATTTCGAAAGGATCCCCTTCACGACCACCACCGAGTTGTTGAAAGAGCTGAGGAAGAAGCCCTCGGAATCTTTTCTCTATTCTGATGACGTAACCCGCATCAATTTCTCTCCATCTGGACATGACCTCTACCCCATCTATAACACTACCAATGACATAGAGAACATGCACCGTGTTTGTGCCAATTCTCTTAAAGCGGCGGGTGTCAAAAAAGGAGATATCTGTGCGGTCACTTTCGGGTATCATCTGTTTATTGCAGGGCTCTTTTACCAGGGGCAGTTGGAATATTACGGCGCGAAGGTCATCCCATTGGGGCCTGGAGAATCAGAGAGGGCCGTCCAACTGATTAATGATTACCAAATATCCGTCCTGATCTCAAATCCGACCTTTGCCATAAAACTGGCCCAAAAAGGGATCCCCAGTATCAAAATTCTGTTCGTTGGAGGCGAACCGTTTACTTCGGTGGAGGGGTATCCGGAAAAAGTAAGGGAGGCCTTTGGGAGAGACGTTATCATCATCGATTCCTACAGCATGGCCCTGTGTATGCCGATTGCCAGAAGTTGCCGCTATGGTACAGGACTTCACATAATGGACGATTTTGTCTATGCCGAAGTGATTGATCCTGAAACAGGGAAGTCTGTCCCTTATGGAGAAAGGGGCGAGCTCGTCTTGACCCACTTGAAAAAAGAGGCTGCCCCCCTGCTGCGATACCGTACCGGGGATCTGACTTTTTTGGAAAAGAAAAGTTGTGAGTGTGGAAGGGTGTTTACTTTGCCGAAGAGCGTTTTCGGCCGGACCGATGAAATGCTCAAAATCAAGGGTGTCAAATTCTGGCCGTCACAGATCAGCGGGATTCTTCGGTCATTTCCCGAACTCACAGGCAGATATCAGGTGGCTGTCAGGACAGAGGGGGGCGTGGATTTCCTACGATTGACAGTGGAAGGCAATGACGCGTCAAGTCTGGATACTGAAACATTGTCAAGACGGCTGAAACTTGAAACGCTCGTGGTTTTTAACGACATCCGAACCGTGAACCAATTAGAGGAAGGACCAGCGGTGATCGATGAACGTAAGGGGAGGCGTTTTTAATACCATGGGGTAAAGGGCAAAATGGAACAGCTAAGACTCATAACGACTCGATATAATTATGCAGATTTCTCGACGAGTATCTCGCCGGCCATTGAACTTGCCTTGGAGAAGAGAGAGGCGACAAGTGCGGTTGTCCTGAATATCTTTCGTGGAGGCAGTTTCACCTCAGGGTTTCTCGATGATCCGGAGAAGGCCCTTGACCTTGAATACTGTAAACAAGAAGAAATTGTGGTCAGGAGGCGTCAAAACGGGGGTGGGGCTATCTGGGGGCCGGATGGCGGTGCCCTGATTGTCCTGTATGTGGATACCAGGCTGCGGTGGGTGCCCATAAGAACCGTGGGAGAGGCATTCCCTGTAGTCTTGAACTCGTTGGCGGAAGCAGTCCGTGAACAGTTTAAGGTGGAGGCGGTTTACAGACCGGTCAACGATGTGGAGGTGGAAGGGAGAAAGCTGATCCCCACATCAGCAAGGCTCGAGAATGAGATCTTGACCATGCGCCTGCTGGTCAATATTGTTCCCTCCGACCCGGTTATACTCAAAAACGCCATTATAACACCTCCTGAAAAGATTCAAGACAAAAAAATCAAGGACCCTGGTGCCCGCTTTACCTGTCTGGAAAATGAGGCGGGGAGAAAGGTCTCCCATTCGGACCTGTTGACACTGACAAGCAAGACCGTAGAGAAGGTCTTTGGGAGCGGAGTTGATCTGGTGCCCGGAGAATTGAGCGATCTGGAGAAAGAGTATGCCGCTCAATACCAGGAGAAATATGTATCTGATGAGTGGTTTTATGCCAATTCGGAACGGTTGCGATTCAAGGAAATTCCTTCCGATGCGGTCAAGTGCGAGGGTAGGCACAAGGCACCCGCAGGGTTGATTCGTGTGACGCTGCTCATTGTTAATGACAGGATCCACGATCTCATTATTACGGGGGATTTCCATCCATCTCCATCCCGGGTCCTCAGAGATATGGAAGATAAGGTGAGGGGGAAGGCGTGCAACACGGAAGTGATAGGTGATGAGATCAGGCGGATATTTGATCGACCCGATGTGGAGATTGCCGGAACAGAAGTAAAGGATTTCATGGGGGCCTTCTCTAAGGCCTTTCGAGATGCGGAAAAATAACGGCCGGACCACCGGAGAAAGGAGGTGATATGGGTAATCCGAACCTTGACTAAAGACCGCTGAATGAATTTGAGCAAACCCAGTTCCTTAAAGAATAAAGGAGGCAAAGGATTATGTCGCGTTTAAGACTAAAAAAGTATGGTATCCTCTTTATTGTTTTCATCTCACTCACCTTTTTCGGCTTCATTGCTTTGGCCGGTGCGGAAGCACAGGTTTCGTTGCCCAAGACCATGATATGGAGTTGCTATGACGTGGGGGCCTCCGGCTATGTACAGGCATCGGCCATCGCGGATGCCTTTGTCAAAAAATATGGGGTCAGGGTCCGATTGTTACCCTCCGGGACATCAATAGGGAGGCTGATGCCGCTCACAACCAAGAGGGTCAATTGCGGCTTTCTGGCCAATGAGGTCTTTTTTGCCGTTGAGGGACTTTATGATTTCTCATCCATTGAATGGGGCCCACAGGATCTCAGGCTTATTCTGGCCCACCCCACAACCATCGCCCTGGCAACCACAAAGGAATCCGGTATAAAAAACGTGAAGGATCTGAAGGGCAAACGGGTTTCGTGGATTCCCGGCGCTCCCACCCTCAATATAAAGGCGGAGGCATTTTTAGCCTTCGGGGGCCTGACGTGGAAAGATGTCAAACGGGTTGAATTCCCCAGTTATGGTGCAGCATGCAAGGCCTTGAAACAGGGAAAGACGGATGCATCCGTTGTTTCCACCTCTGCATCGACCATGTACGAACTTGAGACTTCGCCAAGGGGTCTGTATTGGATCCAGTTCCCGCCCGATGATAAGGAAGCGTGGAAAAGAATGCTGAAAATCGCGCCCTTTCTCAGCCCCAAGAAAGAGACCGTAGGTGCCGCCATATCTAAGGAGAACCCTGTTTACCTGCCAGGATATCGCTATCCCATGATCACGGTCTATGCGAATGCTGACCCGGAATGGGTGTATAACTTCGTAAAGGCCCTGGATCAGACTTATCCCATGTATGAGAAGGCCCATGCGGTAATGCCTCCCTGGAAGATATCTGAGTCAGGCGTTCCGCCTGCAGATGCCCCCTTCCATATGGGCGCCATAAAATATCTGAAGGAAAAAGGGGTTTGGACGGCCAAGGACGACGAATGGAACAAGGCACGTACCGAACATCTCAAAAAAGTGCAAAAGGCGTGGGATGATGCCATTTCTGAAGCAGAGTCAAAGAAGATGAAATCTAAAAACTTTCCCGAATTCTGGCTCAAACAAAGGGCAAAGGCCCTGGGCGATTAGGCTGAAAAGGTTGTGCCGAAAAAAGAAGCCCCTCATGGAGGATGAGATCTCTTTCCAGGGGGGCACTTTTCCACTCCAGGATGGAACTGTTTCTGCAACGTAGTTGGATCGGATCGTATCTATTATGGTACACACAGGCGATAATTCCCCCAGAGAACCTGAAGAGAGTGGACCCCGGTTAAAAGGGGCCTCTTATGTCGTAACAGCCGTAATGTCTTCCCTCGGAACCTTACTGTGCATCAACCAGCTATTCCACCTCAATATCGCCGGATTCATGCCGATCGGGAATGCCTATTACTACTACATTCTCACCTTTTATCTCTCCATCAGTTTTATAGTCTTTCCAGGGTTCAATAGGGATAAAAACCGGGTACCCTGGTATGACTGGGGGTTGTTTATCCTTTGTATTATAACCACGATCTATCTGGGTCTGAATGCCTATAATATTTTGACCAAGGGCTGGGAATATGTGGCCCCGGCCCTGCCAACACTGGCCGGAGGGATACTCTGGATACTGGCCCTGGAGGGGATACGACGTACAGGAGGTTTCAGCCTGTTTGTCATATGCCTTGTCTTTTCCCTCTATCCCCTTTACGCCGGGTACATGCCGGGATTCCTCTGGGGGAGTTCGTTTTCACTGCTGGAGACGGTCAGATATCAGTCTATGGGTGTTGAGGGGATTATCGGAATCCCAACACGGGTGGTGGGCAACCTCCTGGTCGGTTTTATTATATTCGGTGTTGCCCTGGTCTCTTCCGGGGGCGGCAAATTCTTTATGAACTTTGCCCTTTCCCTGCTGGGACACACAAGGGGTGGAGCCGCAAAGGTCTCGGTATTTTCAAGTGCCTTTATGGCAAGTCTGAGCGGAAGCGTTATTTCAAACGTGGTCACAACCGGTTCAATGACCATACCCGCCATGAAAAAAACCGGGTACAGCCCCAGATGGGCAGCTGCGGTGGAGGCCTGCGCCTCCACAGGCGGGTCGATCATGCCACCCATCATGGGCGCGGCAGGTTTTTTGATCGCTTCTTTTCTGAATGTCCCATACACGGAGGTTATGCGGGCGGCCTTTTTCCCGGCCTTTCTCTACTATCTGACCCTTATCCTTCAGGTGGACTCCCATGCCGCATATGCCGGGATAGGGGGCCTGCCAAAAGATCAACTTCCCAACAAATGGGCCACACTAAAGAAGGGATGGTTCTTTTTGGGGTCTCTTTTTCTACTGGTCTTTATCCTTGTCTACATGCGGACAGAGTCATGGGCACCGTTCTACGTCATGATATTTCTCTTTGCGTGCGCCATGCTGAGGAAAGAAACCCGTTACACATGGAAGAAGTTCGTTGATTTTATTGTCAACTCAGGCCGGCTTCTGGGACAAATAACAGCTATCCTTGCCGGTATCGGTCTGATCATGGGGGCCCTTTCCGGAACCGGGGTGGCCAATTCCTTTTCGAGAGAGTTGGTTCTGTTCGCCGGGGGCAACACCGCCCTTCTCCTTATATTCGGCGCCTTCACAAGCTTTGTACTGGGGATAGGGATGACCGTCACCGCCTGTTATGTCTTCCTGGCAATAGTCCTGGTCCCCGCCCTGGTGGAGGTGGGGCTAAACCAGATGGGCTGCCATCTATTTGTTCTATACTGGGGTTGTCTTTCCTACATAACACCACCTGTGGCATTAGGGGCAATCACTGCCGCCGCCATAGCAAACTCCAAACCCATGTCTACCGCGCTTCTCTCCATGCGGTTGGGGTCGGCAAAGTACATACTCCCCTTTCTTTTTGTCCTAAACCCCGCGATGATTATGATAGGGCCATGGAATGAAGTGCTGCTGGCGGCTGTCACGGCTATCATAGGCTGTATTCTGCTTGCCTCTGCCCTGGAGGGTTATCTCTATTTCTTTGGCAGGCTGTCCATTTTTTCAAGGACCATCATTTTTGCATCCGGCTTCCTCTTTCTTTATCCCGATTTGTTAGCCGATATTTCGGGGCTGGGGCTTTTGATAGTGTTCATAATTTTGGTGAAGGCAGGCGCCATTAAACGACAGGTATCAGTAGAAGCAGCCAGGACCTGAAAATAGTCTGAAGTGGGACTGTTAAAAATAATGATTTCTTAAAATGAAAGGCCAGACGCCGATGACGGCATTCATCATTCGTCGGTTTCTCATTCTAATCCCCACATTTCTTGGCATCACATTAGTGGTTTTTGCCACGATGAAGCTCATCCCGGGCGATCCGATCATCGCCCTGCTCCAGGACAACTACACTGAAGAACTTGCCGCGGAACTGAGGGCCAAACTCGGGCTTGACAGACCCCTCCCTGTTCAGTACGCCATCTGGCTAAGGGACCTTTTTTCGGGTAACTGGGGAACATCGATTATCTCCAGACAGCCAGTGCTTGATGAGATCCTGCAAAGGCTTCCTGTAACCATCGAACTTCTCATTCTCGCCCTCTTTTTCGCCCTGGTCATTTCCATCCCCATCGGGATCATTTCCGCCGTGAAACGGAATACCATGATCGATTATAGCGCCATGACCTTTGCCATGTTAGGCATCTCATTGCCGGAGTTTTTTTTGGGGGCGCTGCTTCTGATCTTCTTTTCCCTGGGTCTACAATGGCTCCCGGCCACCGGTTATGTCCCCTTTTTCGAATATCCGGTTGATAATCTCAGACACATGGTGCTCCCTGCCCTTACATTAGGAATGACACGGGCAGCCCTGATTGCCCGTCTTATGCGAAACAGCATGCTCGAGGTGATCCGCCAGGATTACATCGATACGGCAAGGGCAAAAGGGCTTTCGGAATTCATCGTCATCAATAAGCATGCCCTGAAGAATGCCCTCATCCCCACGGTAACCGTGGTTGGGCTTCAGATCGGGTATCTCATCGGCGGGGCCATTATCGTCGAAAGCCTCTTTGCCATCCCTGGAATCGGTTCTTTCGGGATCGACGGCATCCTTCAGAGAGACTATCCCATGGTCCAGGCCTTTAGCGTGGTGGCTGCATCCGGCTTCATTATTACAAATTTCGTGGTGGATGTCGTTTACACCTTTCTCGATCCAAGGATACGGGTATGACACCGGGACAAAAAGCAATGAAACCTGTTAAAACGGACAGTATGGCGTTGATCGTCTGGAGGCGACTCATGAAGCGCAAAGTCGCTGTTCTTGGCCTGTGCATCTTCTTAGCCGTGATTCTCTGTGCGGTTTCTGCGGATTGGATTGCCCCTTACGGCCCCAATGAGATGATCCCTGATGCCCAGCTCCTTTCCCCTTCATGGAAACATCCCATGGGCACCGATATGCTCGGCAGAGACGTACTCAGCCGGATCATCTACGGGAGCCGCATATCCATTTACGTGGGGATTGTGTCCATGCTGATTGCCACTGCCATTGGGGTTCCGTTAGGCCTTGTTTCCGGCTATTTCCGCGGCTGGGTAGATCAGCTCATCATGCGTCTCATGGATGTTATGCTGGCCTTCCCGGTTTTCTTGTTAGCCATCATGATTATGGTAGTTTTAGGCGCAAGCGCCACAAACGTGTGTGTTGCCCTCGGGATCGTCTACATCCCGAGATATGCCAGGATTGTCCGGGGCAGTGTCCTGTCCATCCGGGAAAACGAATATCTTGAAGCGGTCCAGGCCTTAGGCATCAGGAAATGGAGGATTTTTTTGTTACACATTCTCCCAAACTGTCTCGCCCCGGTACTGGTAATGCTTTCTCTATCCATTGGTGTGGCCATCATCGCCGAGGCCTCCCTCAGCTTTCTCGGAATGGGGACCCAACCCCCCACAGCCAGTTGGGGATCGGATCTGAGGGATGCCATCTCCCTGATGGAACTCAACGCCTGGCTCGGCATTTTTCCCGGGCTCGCCATTCTATTGACGGTGCTCGGTATCAACATGTTGGGAGATGGACTTCGTGATGCCATCGATCCGAGGCTAAAGTGATGAGAGATCCCTTGCTCCAGATCAAAGGACTCAAAACCTATTTTTACACCGAAGAGGGACTTGTCAGGGCCGTAGACGGCGTGGGCCTCACCATCGGAAAGGAGGAGGTGTTCGGTCTTGTTGGGGAAAGCGGCTGCGGCAAAACCGTGACAGCTAAATCAATTCTCAGATTGATCCCGGAGCCCCCTGGGGAAATCGTTGAAGGGGAGATCCTTTTTGAGGGAATGGACCTCCTGGGGTTTTCAAGTAACCGGTTGCGTACCGAGATCCGAGGAAACAAGATCTCCATGATATTTCAGGATCCTATGACATCTCTTAACCCGGTTTACACCGTAGGGAACCAGATCTCCGAGATCTTCCGGCTTCACCGTAACCTGAGTAAAAAGGAAGCCCATTTAGAAAGTATCTCAATGCTCGACCGCATAGGGATTCCCTCTCCGGAGAGGATGGTGTTTGAATATCCTTACCGGTATTCCGGCGGAATGAGGCAGCGCGTCATGATCGCCATGGCCCTGGCATGCAACCCATCCCTTCTGATTGCGGATGAACTTTCGACAGCCCTTGATGTGACCATACAGGCCCAGATCCTTGAACTTATGAAAGCGCTCAAAAAGAATTCCAGAACCTCCATCCTCCTGATTACCCACAACCTGGGCGTTGTAGCAGAAATGGCCGATCAGGTGTCCGTCATGTATGCAGGGAATATCGTCGAGTCATGCGACGTTGAAACCTTCTTCGACGGGCCGATGCATCCGTATTCTGAGGGTCTTCTGAATTCCTTTCCCGGCATGGCCAGGCGGGAGGGAAAACTTGCCTCTATCCCGGGCTCCATCCCGGACATGGTCCATCCGCCCCTTGGCTGTCGATTTCACCCCAGGTGCAACAAGGCTATGCCGAGATGCAGCAGGAATTTTCCCCCCATGTTTGACCTAAGCGGTCATCATAACGTGAGGTGCTGGCTTTATGATACATAAAGACACAGAACCGATACTTTCAATTAAAGGGCTTGAAAAATTTTTCCCTGTTCGCGGACGTCGCCGGAGCCGGGGATCAAAGGCCATGATAAAGGCAGTGAATGGGGTGGATCTGTTTATCCACAAGGGCGAGACCCTGGGTCTGGTGGGGGAAAGCGGTTGCGGCAAGACCACCGTGGGAAGGCTTATCCTCAGACTCATCGAGCCTACGAAAGGCGCCGTTTTCTTTCGGGAACAGGACATCTCTAACCTTTTGGGATCCGAACTTTTAGCCTACCGCCGACAGGTCCAGATTATCTTTCAGGATCCTTTTTCGAGCCTCAATCCGAGGATGTGTATCGGCAACGCCATTTCAGAGCCCCTCATATCACATCGGCTTATGGGAAAGGAAAAGGCCCGGGAGAAGGCCATAGAGCTTCTCTCATTTATGGGACTCTCGGAACAGTATTACTATCGATACCCCCACGAGTTCTCCGGGGGACAGCGGCAGCGGATAGGGATTGCCAGGGCCCTGGCCCTGCAGCCAAAGCTGATCGTTGCCGACGAACCCGTATCGGCCTTGGATGTCTCGATCCAGGCCCAAGTCATTAACCTTATGGAGGAAATTCGAGACAAGTTCGGGATTACCTATCTCTTTATTTCTCACGATCTGGGGGTGGTTCGGCACATCAGTGATCGGGTCGCCGTTATGTACCTTGGAAAAATCGTCGAATTGGCAGAGACCGAGGCCCTCTTTGAAAATCCGATTCACCCGTATACCGGGGCCCTGCTCAGTGCTGTTCCAGTGGCACACCCGCGTCTGCGCAAAGAGCGCCTCCTGCTAAGGGGGGATGTGCCGAGCCCCCTGAATTCTCCTTCGGGCTGCTCGTTTCATCCGCGATGCCCCAGAAAAATCGATCAATGTGAGAGAGAGATACCCCAGGTTGAAGAAACTGTCCCACATCATTTCGTGGCCTGCCACCTGACAAACGGGCCATGAGAGATTCTTTACACGAACCCTAACTCAAGAGAAAGGAGGTCGTTATGAAGAGATTGATTATGGGAAAAGAGGGATGTCAATTGATTGCCTGCCTCATCGTAATCCTTTTGGCCGTTCTCTTATCTTCTGACATAGGCGTGGCATCGGGTCGTTACGGGGGCACGCTTACGGTGGGGATCCAGAAGGATATCCGACCCCTGGATGTCCATACCCAAAGGGGCTATCTCGTGATGTTCAGCGCCATGCAGACCCATGATTATATGGCCAGAATGGGTGGTAACGGGACCATAGAGCCCCGATTAGCCACCTCATGGGAACATTCCTCAGATGGCAAGACATGGATCTTTCATCTTCGAAAGGGGGTGAAGTTTGCGGATGGCACCGACTTTGATGCCGAGGCCGTAAAGTGGAACCTTAAACGATGCCTTAAGACCCAATACCGCCCGGACGTGAAGATCATCCAATCGATGGAACCCTTGGACAAACACACCATCAAGATCATCCTCAAGGAGCCGACCTATTATATCGCGTATCTTACTGGAGGAATTTTCACCATCAAATTCATCTCTCCCACTGCTGTGAAGCAATATGGAAAGGATTTTGTGAATCATCCGAACGGTACAGGTCCTTATATGTTTCAATCCCTGACAAAGGACGGTACCCTGACCCTCGTCCGAAACCCTTACTACTGGGATGAGAAGCCGTATATGGATCGCCTGGTTTTCAAGTCATTTCGAGACGTCAGGGCCAAGCACAATGCCCTGAGGGCAGGGGAGATCGATTTTGAAGCGGGTGTTCAGCACGAAACCGCAGCGATTATTAAGGCGGATCCCCGGTTGACCCTTTATGTGGGTCCCATGACGGGTGGCGTGAACTTGGCCGTCAACTGGACCATGAAGCCCTGGGACGATGAGCGGGTCAGAAAGGGGGCCCTCGGTTACGCCGTGGATCGGGAGACCATCGCCAAAAATGTCTATTTCGCATACGGGAAACCGAAGGTTTCTCCGGGGATCATGATGCCTCCCTATTACAGAGATTATAGTGATCGATATCCCTATGATCTAAATAAGGCCAAGACGCTTCTTCAGGAGGCCGGCCTTGTGGGAAAAGAAATCACATTTACCATCAACAATACACAGAAGGCCTACAGAAATATCGCTGCTATCTTGAAGGCATCGCTTGAGCGCATTGGTGTTACCCTGAAGATCCAGACCCTTGATTATCAGACCTGGGTCAAGACCTTCTATTTCGCGCACAAAATCCCGTTTTCGACCAGCTTCAATATCTACGAAGACCCGAGGATCTTCCATCAGATTTATGGCCCCGGAGCAAGGATTAACCCGACTCAGATGGGTCTATCCATGGAGCAGGACCCCAAATTGCTTACTATCTTAGCGGGGGCGAGAAGGAAACTGGATCCCAAAAAACGGATCCAAGAATATGGAAAGCTCACCCAACTGTTTGTACAACGCGCCAACCCCCTGGGAGTGGTGGCCTTCTCCGTCCTGAATGCGTTCAAAAAGGAACTCAAAGGATTTAAGTACAGGGGACCCAATATGGTTTTGGATCGAGTCTACTGGGAGAAGTGAGAGGGAGATTGGATCAAGTCAAGAGGTGTAAAAACGAGACCTTTTAAATGGAGGAGATCTGTTATGAAAAATGGTATGTTATTGAAGGCACTGTCCGTATCTATCATGCTGGTGTTGGTCATATCCTGTGCGGGGCTCCTTGGCCCCTCTCCGGAGGATGACCGGAAGGCAATTACCGCACTCCTCATGGATCGTTACTTGAAGGGATGGAACGAGGGTGACGCGGACATGATTGCCAACGCCTTTGCAAAAGACGCGACCTTTCAGTCTAAACTGCGAGGGCTCATCAAAGGCCGTGAAAATATCCGGAGTTACGTGGACGTAGTCTTGGGATATCTGGCCGGAGCAACTGTAACCATGCAAATCAAGAATATTGAACTGACAGGGGAGGATACTGCCAAGGCCTTTGTCGACATCGCTACAGGGAAGAAAAAAGTTTCCAAGGTCCTCCTCCTGAAACGTGTCAACAAGGAATGGTTTATAAGTCACTATTAATAATCCGTAACGGTGTGTTGGAAAAACAGCAGTTAAACGATAGGAGAATTGATCATGCCGAAGAAGACTGTCCGAGATATAGAAATCTATTACGAGGTTCACGGAAAAGGATTTCCGCTGGTTCTCATCCGCGGTCTGGGGAGCAACGCCGATCACTGGTATGCCCAGATACCTGCTTTTTCTTCTCATTTCTCCGTGGTCTGCTTCGACAATCGGGGGATCGGCCGTTCACAGAAATCGGATGAAGCCAGCACGATCTCCATGATGGCTGATGACACCGTTGCCCTGATGGATTCCATCGGCATTTCAAGGGCCCACATCCTCGGCATCTCAATGGGGGGCATGATCGCTCAACAGATTGCCCTTCGATATCCCTCCAGGGTCCACGGCTTGGTCCTGGCCTGCACCCATTGCGGGGGATATCACGCTGTTCGCACGTCGGAGGAGATCGCTAAGATCTTTGTGGAATATATTCTTACAGGTTCTCAGGAGGCGGCCCAAAAAGCAGCACCATCTATTTTCACAGAGCGGACGCTGAAAGAGAGGCCGGAAGTCGTTCAGCGATATAGCGAAATTTCGCAGAGATTTCCGCCCGATCCCGCCACATTGATAAACCAGTGGAAAGCAGTTCAGGGCCACGACACCTGGGCTGAACTTCCCAAGATAGAGGCCCCCACGCTCGTCCTGACAGGAAGTGAGGACATTCTGATCCCACCTGAGAACGCAACCATTCTGACTGAAAGGATTCCCAATGCCCGACTCCAGGTTATCGAGGGGGGCGGCCACCAGTTCCTTGTGGAACAGGCCGATGCCTTTAACAGGGCGGTTCTTGATTTTTTGGATTCGTTGCCGGTTGATCCTGGGTCTTTAGAGGCGTAAGCACCGAAGCATTGCCTTTTTCAGTGCCTTCAAACCCAAACTCCTGTTTGTGGCGGAAGTTCAATTTCCGCCAACCCCACAGGTATTAGCCATTGCCATGCACTTATATATCTAATTGATATCAATGGAATTTATGGTTTAGAAAGCCTGAACAACATAGATAGCACAGGTTTTCGTATTATGAGAAGTCTGGTCGATAGCCTGCAGAATTTTAGCACAGAAGTCGCATTTTCCTCACCCCGAAAATGATGGACGCAGATCACTTTTTCCAAAAAAAATCATCCATTTGTGAGCGTATCTGCCAAATCCGTCTGTTATCATGCGTGCGTGTTACAGCTTAGCCACTGGTAACGTGCCCAGTTTCTATTGAGTTTCATAGTAGTTAAGTATAAATCAGTAAGCAGCATACCCAAACCAGGTTTCTTCTTTTAACCCGCTAAAGAAAGAGGATTTGAAAATTAGCAGCAAGCGAACTCAAAATGTATAGATCCTTCATCGGGTGGAGAGCTCTCTGGACAAAGAATGCTTAACCATGTTAGAAAGGATGGTCGTCTTTACCCATGTGAAGGAGGAGAATGATGAAGATCAATCCTGATTTTATTGCCCCTTGCGGTCTATATTGCGGAGTCTGTGCCGTCTATATCGCCCACCGTGATGATAACCGAAAGCTCAAAGAGCGATTGGTTCATCTCTATCAGGGTAAAACCGGAAAGGGACGGGTTCCCAATTCTGAAAGGCTTTCGGTAGATGATATTCAATGCGGCGGCTGCCTGTCTGAAGAACCTTTTGTGTTCTGCCGGCAGTGTGAAATCAAGAACTGCACCCAGGAGAAGGGTTACGCCGGATGCCATGAATGTGATGAATTTCCCTGCCGGTATATTGAAAATTTTCCAATGTCAGTTGGCAAGAAGGTTATCCTTCGGGCCATTCCCCATTGGCGCGAAGTGGGTACTGATAAATGGGTTCAGGATGAAGAGGCTCGCTATATCTGCCCGGAATGCGGCAACAAAGTCTTCAGGGGTGTGATGAAATGCAATAAGTGCAAGGTGGCACTCGATTTGGATTAAGATTTATGAACTGCAAATGGCCGCTCTCCGCCACATGGAGAAGGTGAGGAGCGAGCTAAGGGATAGCAGGAGAGAAAAAATGAAACAGAGAAGGGTTTCAATATTGCTGTTCGACGATGCTGAGGTCCTGGACTTCGCAGGCCCTTTTGAGGTCTTTTCAGTCGCCAATGAACTGAATGAAAATCCTCTGTTCAAGGTATCTATGATCGCCTTTAAGGATGGCCCGGTCCGTGCTCGAAACGGCCTATCCGTAAATCCCGATTATACAATAGGGGATTGTCCTCAGCCGGACATTCTGATCATCCCCGGAGGTCTTGGAACCCGGCCCCTTATAAAGGAAGAAAGTCTCATAGAATGGATTGCCAAGACCTCAAAAAGATCTGAATTGACCCTGTCTGTCTGCACCGGTTCCCTTCTTCTGGCAAAGGCGGGCTTACTGGAGGGGATGAACGCGACTACCCATCACCTGGCCTTTAAGATGCTGAAAAAATTATCACCCGGTACGACTATTCTCTCCGGGCAGCGTTATGTGGATAATGGTCATTTAATAACGGCGGCAGGAGTATCGGCAGGGATTGATATGAGCCTGTACGTTATCAGTAAGATACTTGGAGAAGACCAGGCCGAAAAGACAGCTCTATACATGGAATATGACTGGTGTAAGGGTTAGCACTTCGAACGGGGAGTTCATCAATATTCAGTCGGACTAAAGGGGATGTTCGTTCCCAAACGATTTAAACATATTTGGACACTTGCTATCTCAGGTTTGAAAATGTTTTCCACAATGCAGATATTACTCTTTCACAACATTGTATTTGGTCATGGTGTACCTTTTTGATATCACATAAATTATTGGCATCGAAAGGTTGATAGAATGGCAGTATAACTCAACTTTTCGGTGGTGCTGAATGTTTGAGATATCCTGATGGTAGCTTCTGTGTTACACAAGCGTTGACCCGCCTTATCATGACCCTCCAATCGCTCATATTAACCAGAAAAGACCACCAACATAGTTCAATCAAACGGTTTTTCCTTGACGGGACGGTCTCCCTGAGAATGCGACCCGTTATATTTGAGATCATCCGGACTCTGTGCCAGAATTAGCCCAAAATCCACAGGGGGATTTGAGATGCACCAAGGTTTGGGGGGGGTTGAGGATGCCGGTGACGAAGGCGCGAATGTAAGAACTGGAACTTGATAAACGGAAGTTTGAAAAACAACCAGATACACTATTCGCTACTCCCGTCTTGAATTCATTAGGTCCAATGGTCGGGGCGTTTAAGCGGATAACCAGATCTGCTCTTTTCAATATCTGGCAATTGACTTCTTGAAATCGTCGTCTTATTTAAGACTCCGCAATATACATGACAGGCATTTTTCAAAGACAATGAACTTCTTTTTGGAGGGAAAAAGAGTAGGACTCTTTTTTTGGGGAAGTTAGCTTTGATCGCATCTAATGCTGGCGTCAAGTCGCTATCTGCTGAAATGAGGATGGCTGAATCATACAGATCGTTCATTGCATCAGTTATGAGTTTAACCGCAATATTTACATCTGATTTCTTCTCACTGTGCTTGATGAAGATATGACCACACTCAAAACACGTTTGAGGACTTGCTAAATAAGTGCCGTAATGAATATCCACTAAGAGGGAGAGTTTCAATCGCTTCCAGATACGTTAACTGACGTCTCCGCTTACCTTCTGCCGCCTGATTGATGCGGGCTGTAAAGTATCGAACTTTAACGAGGCTTTGGTGTGGGCGGATCAGCCGAGCGCACATTTGCTGAAGATCCAACCAATAGTACTTTCTCCATTCTCTTGATTTCAATCCAAAATATAGGTTGAACCCGTCAATGTAGAAAATCAACCGGTGGGGTTCATATGGAGTCTCTAAGAAGAACGCCCCCTTGCGGGGGCGCAGACCTGCGATACTATCGCAGGTGGGGTTAATTAACTGTATGTGTATTATCGTAATGATTTGGCAAAAAGTCAAGCGGAAAATCAAATTTTCCTTAACATACAATCGTCATTGGCGTTTTTGGCCAATAACGCAATTAAGAGAAGCTTAATGGGCGCCCAAACTGAAATCTGGATCAACCGCGCTGGGAGGGATGATCTTTCGTCGTCGCGTAGGCTGGGCTCTCCTCCGCCACAATAGGTCCTTCATATCGTCCTGCCATCCTTTTCGCCTCTGTCCGGATTTCCTCCCTCAAAGATGTCGGTTCGAGAACTATGGCCTTTGAACCCCAGGTCATGACCCAGAACCTGATCTCGTCGGCCCCTGCAACTTCAGCCTCAAAGATGATTGAGCCGTCATCCTGCGGATGGATCTGCTGGGACTCATGCCAGATCTTCTCCTTGATATAACCGGCCACATCGGGATGAAACCATATCTTTATATGGACAGGCTCCCCCTGATACACCCCGAAGCTCGGCCCCATGAACTTCTCAAGACTGAAATCCTCCGGTACCTCGAAGGTCTCTTTTGTCTGGTGGAGCATCTTGATCCGGTCCAGGGCGAATATCCTGACTTCATTCCGCATATGACAAAGACCGATCAGGTAAAAGGTCCCGTTGAAGAACCAAATCCGGTAGGGGTCCACCCTACGCCTGCTTTCTTTCTTACGTCTCATGGTGTAATAGACGATCTCGATCGATTTTCTGTTGATGGCCGCATCATTTACCCGGTTGAGGATCTCCTTGAATTTGCCGTACTCCTTGTACGGTTTCATACTAAGGTGAAGCGTCTGCTCGACATTTTTCAAATATTTGATCGATTCTGGAGGAAGGGTTGTTTTCACCTTCTGGAAGAGCGACTCTAATGAGTCATAAAAGACCATATCCTTGAAGACCTTGAGCATGTCCCTTCCGAAATATAGGGCCATCAGCTCTGTGAGGCTGAAAGGGACAGGGATTTGGTGCTTGACCGTATCTAACAGAGACCAAAGGTTCTTCCCTTCCGACCTTTCGGTGTAGATGGGAAACCCTGCCACCTGGAGGGCCTCAAGGTCCCGGTAAACTGTTCTCGGATGGCATTCCAAGTTCTGAGCCAGATCAGCAGCCGATTTTCCCTTCCTGGACGATATCAGGGTCTGGATGATCTTCCACTGCCGTCCTAACTGGTCTCCCCTGGCCATGGCAATCCTATCCTCCTGAAAACATAATTCCTCTCGCCCACCCTCTCCGGTCGTTAGCGTACTCAGAGATCACTGAGAAAAAGAAAAACTCTGTGTGCCCTGTGAGCTCTGCCCGCCCCGTAGCTCCGGGAGATGGTACTGGGGTGAGAGATAATCTTAGGCAATAAAACATAAAAACGATCATTTTATCAACAAAAATAGCAATCTCTTTTCCGAAAAAAATATCCAAAAATGCATTTTTCTGAAAAAAGTCGTTGGGTTGTGACCGGATCTGTCAAAGCCCTGTGCTAAGGTACGGCCATCTGAAACACGAGGACGGAGGCGCTTGAAATATAACCTGCCAATATGCTTACGGTTTTCCGTCAAGACACTCTTAGTGAAAAAAATGCCGTTTTTGGAGCTTTGGAAAAAGGGAGAAAAAGAGAATGAAGGTGCCCTGGATATCGAAGAAAGACATCGCTGTGAAGGCCATGGCCCTCATCGAGGACTTTCAGGGAAGGGCGGGCTACCGGATCAGGCCGCCCATTCCAGTTGAGGAGATCATTGAGCGGTCCCTGGGCCTGAACCTTCAATACATGGATCTTTCAAAGATCTTTGGCGGCCGCGGTGTGCTGGGGGCGACCTATGCAGCGTCACGGCTGGTTTGCATCAATGAAAGGCTGTTTGAGCACAGCTCGGAGGGGAGGCTCGTCTTTACCTGTGCCCACGAAGCCGGGCACTGGGTCCTCCACCGGCGATATGTCAAGACTCAGGATGGAGATGGTTCGAAAAATCAGGCCATTGTTTGCACGACTGCCAACGCGAAAGAACCCATCGAATGGCAGGCTGACTATTTTGCTTCGTGTCTTCTCATGCCGGAGAAGGAGATAAAGGAAGCCTTTCAAAGGGCCTGCTGTCCTGAACCTCTCGTGATTAGACATGCGAAAAGCCTATCCAAAGTGGGGTACCCATGTAAAGAGCCCTTTCTGGAACAATGGCCCTACATTGCCGCTGCCATGTGTGAGGCAGGAGGTTTTTCCAACGTCTCCAGACAGGCGATGATCATCCGGCTTCAGGACCTTGGCTTGCTGATCAATAAAACCGGTCTCAGAATGGACTGGCAGGCCCTCTGTTCTGATGAGTGAGAGCACATCCGACAGAGATACCGGTGAATCAAAAGGAGAGGCAGGCTGAAACGAGATTGAGAAACATAGGGAAGAAAGGGAGGAACAGTCATGGAAGAAATCATAACCAATTTCCTGGAACAGCTTAAGGTCGGCCGGAAACAGGCTCACAAGAATCTGGCCCTTTACCCGCTTCTCTCAGCATATAGCTCGGGCCTGGAATACCTTCTCCTGGATGAGGCCCTGAGCGAAAACCTGATGGAGGTGGTTGAGTTGAACAGTGACGGCTCTGTGCCTGAACTGAAGGTCGTGAACAAATCCCCCAAAATGATCCTTATCCTGGATGGTGAAGAGCTGGTAGGGGCCAAACAGAATCGGATCGTCAATACCACCATCCTGGTTCAGGGGAACACCACGATTGTGATCCCGGTGAGCTGTGTGGAGCACGGCAGGTGGTCTTATGACAGCCCAGCATTTCACAGCCAGGAAAGGATGATGTCATCTAATCTTCGTGCCATGAAGACCGAGCAGGTCAATTATTCCGTCAGGTCTTCAGGGGAATTTCGCGCTGACCAAGGCGCCATCTGGGACGGCATAGCAGAAAAGGCGGACAGGATGGCGGCTCGGTCTCCCACCGGCGCGATGGCCGCCATTTACGACAAGGAGATGCCTTCGATCGGGGAATATGTAAAACACTTCAGTCTGATCGATTCCCAGGTTGGGGCAATCTTCATGATCAACGGTCAGGTGGTCGGTTTGGATGCCATCGATTGGTACGACCCGGATAAAGAATACAAGACCCTCAAAAGTGGTGTCACCAAATTCCAGAAAGCAGCACTTTCAGCCAAGGCAGAAGGCCGTCTATATTTGTAGTTTTAAACTTATTTTACCGTTTTATTTATGCAGCTAAGGGATTATCCCGGTGAGATACACAGACACTTCAACCTGACATATTTTATCCGTTACAAGAAATCTTCTTCTTTCAACCCCAAAAGAGGATTTGAAATGGTTTGTGAACGTCCAAAACCCCGTTACTCTGGACAGATGGAGAGCGGGGTTTTGTTTTGTGGCCCGGGGGAAGTGCATTGAAAAATATGGCGCTGTCAACAGTATTATCGAAAGAGTAGAATATGTTATGAATACTGATTGGGGACTTAAAACCGAACTCAAAATTTAGATGAAAGATTTACCAAGAGTCAACGGCAGACTTGACCCCCCTCCCAACCTGCCGGGTTTATATCATGGACGGATTGAGCAATTGCCAGCCCAGAAATGAAAAAGAAAAGCAGGTAACCGATAAATTTGGATTCCCCCAGAATGTTC
>Ga0307425_1000269_pt1 | contig 32779 bp, 29 predicted proteins | sample SalMarWE160330MG_FD_202152 | JGI IMG/M metagenome (GOLD analysis project Ga0307425, IMG submission 202152) | Salt marsh sediment microbial communities from the Plum Island Ecosystem LTER, Massachusetts, United States - WE1603-30 | ecosystem: Environmental > Aquatic > Marine > Intertidal zone >... | reverse complement strand
CGTTCGCTCAGCTTCGTGCGCCGTGCATCGTGGCGGACACGCCAGTTACACGGACACAAGCTAAGGTTGCCCTGTTTCGACCGACGGAAGGCATTGATTTAGATAAAAAACGCGAGAGTATTGGTTCGTCACTGGCCTGAAAGCGCACGATGACCGGCCCGTCTGCCATGCCAAGACGCCGTGTGAAGCTGCCGTTCCATGAAATCGATCTCGCCGCAGGAGAATTGCGGGGGGCGGCGGGCCAGCATGTCGATTTGCGTCCACGGTCTTTCGCCGTCCTGCGCGTGCTCGCCGAAAACGCCGGCTCTCTGGTGTCCAAGGACGAGATCATCGCCGCTGTTTGGGACGATGTCGCGGTGACCGAAGACTCCTTGACCCAATGCATTGCCGAGATCCGCAAGGTTATCGGCGATCAGGAGCGGCGCATTCTGCGAACCGTCCCGCGCCGGGGCTATACCCTTACGTCATCGGAGCGGAAGGAATCGCCCACGCCGGCGTGCCGCCGTCCGACTCTTGCAGTCCTGCCGTTCAGATCGCTGTCCGGTAATGAAGAGACAAGCCTGGCCTTAGGCGTAGCCAGCGAGCTCCTCAATGAGCTCGCTCGGAATAGAGATCTCCGGCTCATAGGCCGGGGCTCGTCATTCGCGTTAGGAGGTCAATCTGCCAGGGCGCAAGAGCTTGGCGAGCAACTCGGCGCTCGCTACCTCGTGGAAGGTACGGCCAAGCGCGCCAAGAACGAAATCGTGGTCGATGTGCAACTGGTGGATGCTCGCGAGGGAATTGTCGTTTGGGGAGATAGCTTTTCTGCCAAAGCGGTCGATATCCCCCGTACCCAGCGCCTCATCGCTAATCGAATCGCTGCGAGCGTGCGTGTGGGCATGCATGAGACCGAGAAACAAGCGACTCTGGGCCGGGCGCCGAGCGACCTTGACGTCTACGAGCTCACGCTCCGAGCCATGAGCGAGCATCAGTTCACGGCTGAAGCGACGCGCGCCTGCCGCCAGAACCTCGAAGAGGCAATCCGCCGGGACCCCAACTATGCTCTGGCGTGGGCACAGCTTGGTTGGGTCAATTTCCTCGATCTCTGGGTACAGCTTACCGGCGAATGGCATTTGTCGCAGCTTGACGAGGCGATAGAGCAGTTTTCTCGCGCCATTCAATTGGATCCGAACTTGTCCAGAGCCTACCGCGGTCTGGGTCAGGCAATGATCATTAAAGGAGACGTCGCACAGGCTTTGACTGTGTCACGCCGAGGATTCGAGCTTAGTCCAAGCGAACCTGACAGCCTGATTTTTTATGGGATGGCGTTATTTGAATCCGGCAAGTTGGCCGAGGCGACTGAGAAGATTGAGCAAGCGATGGCGCTGCATCCCGTGCGGCCGTCTTACTACTCGTATTTCTACGCCATCATTCTTTGGGCCAATGAGCGGTTCGAGGAGGCGTTGACGGAGCTTGGAACGGCTCCCGGCGCGGAAGTTTATCGCGCCCTCGCGCTCGTCCGCCTCGGACGTGTCGCCGAGGCCAAAGACGAGATTGCGAAATATCGCGCGCGGCCTTCGCGTCCCCTGTTGTTCCCTCCTCATCCCCCCGCCCTGGCCAAACGCTTCCTGGAGGAAGCACAAATTGCCGGATGGCAGCCTCCGCTCGCTGCACATAGGAAGGCGGTCTAGTATTTCATGGCGGGGGTTTCCTGCCCGGCCGGGGCCCTTGAGGATTTCATATTTTTTCAGCAGCCTTTCAGGACCGCCGTCCTAGTGCGTCCTACACTGCGGCAATGAAACCCAGGGGTGCCGATAGCGGCAGCTTCCAGTCTGACAGAGGGTCCGATGAAGCAGGACAGACCAAAACTCATCACGTTTGGGATTTCCCATTACTGCGAAAAAGCACGATGGGCCCTCGATTGGCACGGAATCGACTATCAAGAGATCGGTTGGCCGTGCGGCTTGCATGAGCTTCTGGCGAAGCTTGGCGGCGCAAAGGCCACCACGGTTCCAATCCTCGTGAACGGCGGCGAATTGGTGCAAGGAAGCGGCGCGATCGTCGATTGGGCCGATGAACGGACGCAGATTCTTGGCCGGCAGCTAACGCTACCGGATGCCCGTAAGATCGAGCAGCGTGCCGATGACGTCATCGGTGTTCACGTGCGTCGCCTGTACTTCGCCGAGATGCTCCCAAAGTTTCCACATCTGACGAAATCCGGACTGAACTACAATACGTCCATCTCGCATCGCTTTATTGGCAACATGATGTGGCCGGTAACTTGGCGCGTCATCATGCGGAGGTATGACATTACCCCGGACGCCGCCTCGGAGAGTCGTGCGACGCTAGCTGCCGAACTTGACTGGCTTGAAAGCCAGCTTGCCGATGGCCGTCCATATCTCGTCGGAGACCGCTTCAGCCGGGCCGATCTGACCGTGTCGAGCCTGCTGGCGCCCATCGCGTGCTCTGAGGAGATACCGGCTCTTCGAGATAGCACGTTTCCCGATGCTCTCATTGCCGGTGCTGAGCGTTGGGCCCAGCATCCCGTCATGCGCTGGGTGAAGGAGCAATATGAAGCGCACAGGGCGCCTATGCGCCGCGCCGCTTAGTCTTTGCACGCCTAGAAACACTCCCAATCCCCGGCGCATCTCCTCTTCTCCCTGCGCCGGGGCTTTTTCTGGCGCTTTGACCCGAACGCGAATCAGGTCTTAGACTCGGGATCCGGACAGCAAGGGTCAGTCTGGGAGATCGCGCGTCATGGCCGAGCCGAGCGAAACCAGCCCGTCCGCTATCAAGGACACGATCGACGCCTGGAGCCGCGCCTTGGTCGAGGGAAAGCTCGACGCCTGGGCGACCTATTGGACCGAGGATTGCCGCCTGATGCCGCCGCGCCATCCTCCGGTCGAAGGGCTGGCGCAAATCAGGGACTATGTCGAGCAAGGGTTCAGCGACCTGGAAACGCTCACGCTGTCGGATTGGCAGATCCAGGAACGCGCGGATTTGGGCGTCGTCATCACGGCGGTGGAATGGACGGTCAAATCGAGAGACGGCAGCACCAGAGGCAAGCAAGCGATCGTCTTGAAAAAGGACACGCACGGGGCCTGGAAGGTGCAAACGGTCGTGTTCAACACTGACGGCATCGTCTAGCTGCCGAAACGGGCAAGCAAGACCACTTACCTCCTCGCCCAGGCTGTCATATCCTCAACCGGCATGGAGGGTTGGGGGGTCGAGGTGGCGGTCCAGACTTCGAACAAGCAAGGCGCAAAGGGCTTGCGGGCTACGCTCCGCCAAGTGCTCGACGGCGATCATCCCCGTTACGGGCGCCCATTCGAGATCTTCATTCACGTGCTCATCTTCCTCTCACTCGTGTCGGTCGCGGTTGAGACCTTACCTGAGTTACCCGAAAATCTGCGCGTTGCACTCCGGTGGGAGGAGATCGTCGTGGTCGCCATCTTCACCGTCGAATACATCTTGCGCATTTGGGCGGCCGAACGTCCCGGGCGCTACGTGTTCGGCTTCTGGGGCTTCGTCGACCTTATTGCCATCGCTCCGTTCTATCTCGGGCTTGGCGCCGGTGCGCGAAGCATAAGGGCACTCCGCCTGCTGCGCGTTCTGAGGACGATGAAGTTGCTGCGGTATCACTCGGCCGCCGAGAGATTCCGCAGAACCTTTTCTAAAATACGCGAAGAGCTGGCTCTGTTTGGCGGGCTTGCGCTGATCGTCCTCTTTCTCAGCTCGGTCGGCGTCTACTATTTCGAACACGAGCGGCAGCCCGAGGTTTTTGCCTCTATTCCTCACAGCCTGTGGTGGGCCGCGGTGACGCTGACGACGGTCGGCTACGGCGACGCCTATCCGGTCACGCTCGGCGGCCGCGTCTTCACGTTCTTCGTGCTCATCATCGGGCTCGGGGTCGTGGCCGTGCCGACCGGCCTGTTTGCCTCGGCCTTGACCGAGGTCCGCCGCGAAGAAAAGGAGAGGCGGCAAGCAGAAGCAATGTCCGCACGAATTGACCGCAAGGACAATCGGGGCAGTCCGAAGCAAAGCGCCCGAGCGGCTAAGCGGCCGAGAGCGGCCGGCCGAGGGCGAACCGGCAAGTGACGCGAGCCGCCGGTTCACGCGTCCCTGCGCTTCCGGAAATTTATCAAAATCAACCCCGCGGCAAGCAAACACAGCGCGATGCTGGTGACGACCGGGGAGGGCGCTCGATAAGAAACTTGCCGAGGCCGATTCCGAGGCCTGGTGCGGCGTGCAGGTGATCGACCTCAACACCGGGACCTGCGTGCATTGGTTCCGCGTCGACGGGCCGGTGGGCGAACTCTACGATGTCGGCATCGTGCCCGGCGTGGTGCGGCCAATGTCTCTCAGCTTCGCCAGCAACGATATTCTCGTTCTCACCACCCACGATCCGCTCGACGAGAGCGCGATTTCCGCGGGGAGTTGACCGGCGCCGGCGCTGACCGGGATCAGTCTGTCAGAATCTCTTAATGTGGCGTTCAGGGCATGTTCAGGGCCGCGTCATGCCATCCTCACGCCCACACGTCATTATCTACCTATTGAGTTTCGCGACAAGGAGACTGATCATGAAAGAGTGGCTGAAACCCGAGATCACCGAGTCTGAGGCTGGTATGGAAGTTACGAGCTATCTGCCCGCCGAGCTGGACCGCGCTTAATCAAGCGAGGTCGATTGCAAAGTTTTCGCTTGAAATAGCGGTCCTTACGTCAGTGGGGGTCGCTATTTCGCTTTGGGCGATCGCCGCTTCCGCACCTGGAAGTTCGCTGATCTGAACCATACTTGCATCTCAGGTTCCGTCCGGAACCGCGTGAAGCAAACTAGAACACGGTCTAAACAAAACCATGGACGCAAAGACTGACGAAAAACGGGGCGGGTGCCCGGTTGTGCACGGCGCGACCAATAGCAGCATGATCTCGAACAGCGACTGGTGGCCGAACCAGTTGAACCTCAAGATCCTCCACCAGAACTCCTCCTTGTCCAATCCCATGGGCGAGACGTTCGACTATGCGGAAGAATTCGAGACGCTCGACCTCGAGGCTCTAAAGAAAGACCTCACCGCGCTGATGACGGATAGCCAAGATTGGTGGCCGGCGGATTTCGGCCATTACGGCGGGCTGTTTATTCGTCTCGCGTGGCATAGCGCCGGCACGTACCGCATTGGCGACGGCCGCGGCGGCGCAGGCGCCGGCCAGCAGCGCTTCGCGCCGCTCAACTCCTGGCCGGACAATGCGAATCTCGACAAGGCGCTGCGGCTGTTATGGCCGATCAAGCGGAAATACGGCCGGAAAATCTCCTGGGCCGATCTCATCGTGCTGTCCGGCAATGTCGCGCTCGAGTCGATGGGCTTCAAGACATTCGGCTACGCGGGCGGGCGCGCCGATGTGTGGGAGCCCGACGAGTCGGTCTATTGGGGCAAGGAGCACGCCTGGCTCGGCGACGAGCGCTACACCGGCGACCGTGAGCTGGAAAACCCGCTCGCCGCCGTGCAGATGGGTCTCATCTACGTGAATCCGGAAGGACCGAACGGCAAGCCCGATCCGCTGGCCGCGGCAAAGGATATTCGCGAGACCTTCAAGCGCATGGCGATGAACGACGAGGAGACGGTTGCGCTCATCGCCGGCGGACACAGTTTCGGCAAGGCCCACGGCGCCGGCAATTCGAGCTTGGTCGGCCCGGAACCGGAGGCGGCGCCCATCGAGCAGATGGGCCTGGGCTGGAGGAGCACGCACGGCACGGGCCACGGCAGACACACGATCACCGGCGGCCCTGAAGTCACCTGGACGGAGACACCCACTAAGTGGAGCAACAATTTCTTCGAGAACTTGTTCGGTTGCGACTGGGAACTGACCAAAAGCCCGGCCGGTGCTTATCAGTGGAAAGCGAAGAACCACGCCGCCACGATTCCGGATGCCCACGACCCGACGGAACGGCAAGTGCCGACCATGCTGACCACCGATCTCTCGTTACGGGTCGATCCCACCTACGAAAAGATTTCACGGCACTACTACGAAAATCCGGCTGCGTTCGCCGACGCGTTCGCCCGGGCGTGGTTCAAGCTCACGCACCGCGACATGGGTCCGCGCGCGCGCTATCTCGGCCCGGACGTCCCGGCCGAGGAATTGATCTGGCAGGATCCCGTTCCCGCCGTCGATCACGCGCTGATCGACGCTTCTGATATCGCCGACCTCAAAGCCAAGATCCTGGGTTGCGGACTTTCCATCTCCGAGCTGGTTGGGACGGCTTGGGCTTCGGCGTCGACCTTCCGTGGCTCCGATATGCGCGGCGGCGCGAACGGGGCGCGCATCCGTCTGGCTCCGCAGAAGGATTGGGAGGTCAACCAGCCGGCGCAATTGGCAAAGGTGCTCGAAACCCTTGCCGGCATCCAGGACGCGTTCAACGAAGCGGCCAGTGGCGGCAAGAAAGTGTCGCTGGCAGACCTGATCGTTCTCGGCGGCTCGGCCGCCGTCGAGCAGGCGGCGAAGAAGGCCGGGCTCGACGTGACCGTTCCCTTCGTGCCCGGCCGCACTGACGCCTCGGAAGAGCAAACCGATGTTGAGTCCTTTACCTATCTGGAGCCGGTCGCGGACGGCTTCCGCAACTATCTCAAGGACAAATACGCCGTGTCGGCGGAGGAGCTCCTGATCGACAGGGCACAGCTCTTGACGCTGACCGCGCCGGAGATGGCGGTTCTGGTCGGGGGCTTGCGCGTGTTAGGCGCCAACCACGGCAAGTCGGAACATGGCGTCTTGACGGAGCGGCCGGAGACCTTGACCAACGACTTCTTCGTCAACCTGTTGGACATGAGCACCGCGTGGCAAGCGACCGCGGATGACAATGTGTTCGAGGGACACGGCCGCGGAAACGGAGACCTGAAGTGGACCGGCACCCGCGCCGATCTCATCTTCGGTTCGAACTCGCAACTGCGCGCTTTGGCCGAAGTCTATGGCGCCGCCGACGCCCAAGAGAAGTTCGTGGCCGACTTTGTGGCGGCGTGGGTCAAGGTGATGAACGCCGATCGCTTCGATCTCGCCTGATTTCCGCGAAGGTCTCCGCCAGTTCAAATTGATGTGATTTCTTGACGAAGGCGAACGCCGGCCCCGCATGACCCTAAAGCGGTCATCTTTTTGATCTAGCTTAAGGAACATGAGCTTCGGGCCTGGCACGACTTGGCCAGGACAGGCGCGCGTCTATCACAATTATTCGAGTCATCGCGCGCAACAAGACCCTCCCCGAAGTGTTATCCGACACACCTGTTGGAATGGAGTTGAACCCATGAAGATCAACCTATCCGTGGCGATGGCCCTTGCAGGCACGCTCATCGCCACTTGTCTTGTCTCGGGGTCGGCTGCGGCAACCTCTCTACCGGTTCTGAAGGGCCAATCCGCCCCCGGTCTCGTCACGCAGACGGGCCGCGCCGGCAGTTGGGGCGGCGGGGGTGGCGGCCGTGGTGGTGGCGGCGGCGGCTGGAGCGGCGGCGGCCGAGGCGGCGGCGGCGGCTGGAGCGGCGGCGGCCGAGGCGGCGGCGGCGGCGGCAACTGGAGCCGTGGCGGCGGCGGAGGCGGCGGCGGCAAAGCCTATCGTGGCGGTGGTGGCGGTAAGCGCTATTACGGCGGCGGCGGCGGCGGTAAGCGCTACTACAGCGGCAAAGGTGGAGGCAGCCGCTATTACGGCGGTGGCGGCAAGCGCTACTCCCACAAAGGCGGTAAGAACTACTATTACAAAAACGGCAAGAGGTATTACTACCCCTATCGCCGCTATGGCTATTACGGGTACGGCCTGCCCTATGTCGCGTTCGGCTATTATGGCGGCGGCTGTGCGTATCTTTATCGCCGCGCCATCGCCACCGGCAGCCGATATTGGTGGGACCGCTATTACGATTGTGTCGGCTACTACTGAGTTCCAATCGTAAAGCCCAAACGGAAAAGCCCCCGTCCTTGACGGGGGCTTTTGTCTTTAGGGCGGCGCCTGCGCCACCAATATCGTCCTCGGACAATTCGCCTTTCGAGCGGCGTGGCCCTCCCCTTCCCTTTATATTATTGTGAACCGCTGAAGCCCTTCGAACCTTACAAGGTTTGCGCTCATGTGGAAACGTTTAGGGGCTGTGCTGGTTATTCTGGCGACAGCCAGCTTTCAGATGACGGAGGTCGGCATGGCGGATGACACCAAGGCCGTGCGCGCGGCGGTCGATCAATGGTTCGTGGTTCTCAACGCCATGCTGAATGGCGATCCCGAACCCTTGGCCGGGCTTTATTCCCACGCCGACGACGTCACCTATATGGGTGCGGAGGGCACCTTCCGGACCGGATGGGCCGCGACCTATGCCGATTGGAAGACGCAGGCCGAAAAGGCCAAAGGCGGCAAGGTGGAAGGCTCGGAGATCCGGATCGTGGCCGCCGGCGACATGGCCGCCGCCCAGCACTACACGCAAGGCCAAGTCACGGGCGCCGACGGCAAGACGCAACAGACAAAAATAAGAGAGAGCAGCGTGTTCCGCAAAGAAGACGGTCAATGGAAGATGATCGCCCATCACGCCGACAGCTTCCCGCTATGGGAAAAGGTGGTCGACTAGCTAGACTCACGCCGCTCGTTCTAGTAGCGATTGCCGGCATCCGTGTATTTGCGATAGCTGAGACAAAGCGCTGTTTTGACCCGTTCATCGTCGAAAACCAGTGGCGAAGGCGCAGCTGGGCGTTCCATGTCCGACGATAATTTCGTGCAGCTGCAAGGGACCGGTGATATCGCTAGCCCACCGCTCGTCTCACTGGTTGTTATCAATTGGAACTATGCGCCTTACGTCGGCGCGGCAATCGACTCCATTAAAAGACAAGATTATCCGCGGTTCGAGGCCATCGTCGTCGATAACGGCTCGACCGACGAGAGCCGGGAGGTCATCGCCCGGCACGTGGGCGACGATCCACGGTTCCGGGTCGTTCACCTTGAGAACAATCTCGGCCAGCTCGGCGCCTTTCTTGAAACGTTCGAGACGGTCAAGGGCGAGTTCGTCACGATCGTCGATGCGGATGACCTTCTCTTTCCCAGCTTCGTGTCGTCTCATGTCCAGGTTCACCTCGCGCTCCCTCGCAATGTGGCGCTCACCTCAAGCAATGTCGTGGAGATGACAGAGAGCGGACGGGCGCTCACCGGGACCTACGCGTCATTCACTCGGTGGAAGTCGCCCCCCACGTCACGTGGACTACGCGCACCCGATGCCGCTTTGAGACTGTCGACGGTTTCCGACCTCTCCTACCGGCAGCTGTCCGATGCCACCACCATCCACCACCATCGGCGTGGCTGGATTTGGGGCCCCGGCACATCGAACATGTACCGCCGCAGCGCGCTTGCGCTCGCGTATCACATACCGAAAGACCGCACAGGTTTTCTTGCGGCCGACAGCTATCTGTGCCGGTTTTGCCATATCTTCGGCGGATCCGGGATCATCAATAAGCACCTCTCTGCTTACCGGATTCACGACCGAAACTATTTTGCCGAACGTGAATCGATCGGTTCGGTCCGCAAGAACCGCTCCGACAGCGAGACGCGCCAGCAGCTTGAGGCTCTTGAGCCGCTCAACGTCCTGTTAGCGCGCGCAGAGTTTTTCACAGAAGTCCTTCCGGGAAAGTTCTTCTGGAGAGCTGTCGATCAGCTGTCGAAGCCCGCCAGAGTAAGAGCCGGAGGGACAACTGTCAGACGCGAGGCGACGGCGCCGTATTCCGACAACTACAAGAGTTTGAAACAGGTGTTCGGCGAGGATAACTTGCTTGCTCGCCTCAAAGAGAGATTGAGCCCTGGAGGCTTGCGAACGGTGCTGCGGGAGGCCCATGGCGGGACGATACCGCCGCGCTTGCGGCTCGGGCTTGCCATGGAGGATACGAAGTCCGCTTTGGAGGGGCTCTTCACTAACAAGCCTTTCGTTCCGCGGCCCAAGCCCAGGCCGAAGCGGAAGGCGTCTGTCGAAGCAACGCCGAGTGAGTTCGGTGCCGCTGCAATCCTGTCGTTCGACCCGCCCATCATCTACTCTGGGATGGCGTTCGGAGAACGTATGGGGATCGCCGCTGCGTTCGGCCGGCGCTACGGGTCGCTGCCTGCCGCATTCCTCATCTATCCGTGTTGGACCATCCAACCCGAGAGAGATGCCAATCTGGTGATAGAGGCGGCCAAGGCACACCAGGAAGACTATCCTGCACACCACCTGGTTTTCCTCTGCAATACGGCCGCCGAACGGGACCGGCTGGTTCAAGCGGGCCTTGACGCCCATCTTCTCAACAAGAACTTCACGGTATCCGAAAAGATCTTCCGCCCGCTTCCGAACGCAACAATCGAGTTTGACGCTGTCTACAACGCCCGCTTCGATCGGGCGAAGCGGCATTACCTTGCGGGCAAGATCCCCCGGGTTGCCTATATCTCCTTCGCGGACGATTTCACGGCGACGCGCCGGGACCAGCGCGCCGCCCTCGCCGAGACCCTGGCGCGCCATCCCGATCATGCTTTACTCAATCCCACAAAAGACGGCCTTCCCGTTCGTTTACCGCCTGAGGACGTCAACGAAGGGCTGAATCGCGCTTCCGTCGGTCTTTGCCTATCAAGGGTCGAGGGATCGAACTACGCATCGATGGAGTACATGCTCGCCGGCCTGCCGGTCGTGAGTACACCGAGCATCGGCGGCCGGGACGTCTATTTCGACCACGAGTTCTGCACGATCTGCGACCCGGCGCCCGCCGCTGTAAGCTATGCGGTGCAGGCCCTCATCGCCCGGGCTATCCCGCGCGATTACATCCGCAACAGGACGCTTGCTAAAATCGAACCCGAGCGGCGGCGTTTTCTTGCTCTGATCGACGATCTCAGCGAGCGACTCGGCGGCAAGAGGCGCTACGAGCGAGCCGATTGGCCCTTCGGCGAGACGAGCGGCCTGGTGACGTGGAAGAAATACGGCGAACATTTGCAGGACTTCGAGAAGGGTCGAGCCGCACCGCGTCAGGCATGCAACGAACATGTCTCCCTCGCAGACATCGAGGCTCTGCTGGCGAAGACCGAGGACGTGCAGCTGCAGCCGGTGGAGGTGTTGAACATCGTCCGCGCGATTAGATCGCGCCCGGGCTGTTCGCTGCTCTTTTTCGGCTGCGGAAACGATTCAGCCATTTGGGAGGATGTGAATCGCGGCGGCACCACGGCGTTTGTCGAGGACGATCCGGCTTGGGCCGAAACAACTCGGGCGAAGCTTAAACACTCGAACGTCTATCTCGCGGACTACGGAACGAGACTTTCCGATTGGATCTCGCTCCTGGACGCGACCGACAGTCTCGAGCTGGACCTTCCAGAGGAAGTGACATCAAGGCAGTGGGACGTCATCGTGGTCGACGGCCCGGCCGGATACGACAATTGCGAGGAGTACACCGGCCGGGAGGCTCCGGGCCGGATGAAAAGTATCTACATGGCGTCGAAGTTGGTGGCCCAAGGAGGCGCGGTGTTCGTTCATGACTGCGAACGGTTGGCTGAGCAGCAATATGCCGAGCGCTATCTCGGGTCCCACCGGCTCTTTGTCAGCGTTAAAGGGCGCGCGCTCCTCCAGGGTTACGCGTTCTGAGGAGTTCGGCCGGATTCACCTCTCGTTAAGCTGGGGCCGGTGACAATCGGAGGCACTTGAAGGAGACCTCCGATGAGGATTGCCGGTCTTGTCGCTCTTATCGCTGTGACCGCGGGACTTCTCGCCTGTTCCGGGATGCAAAGAACCGTGGGTGGCGCGGCGGCGGGCGGTACCGTGGGCGTATTGAGCGGCGCCTTTGTCGGCGGTCCGGTCGGGGCGGTCGCGGGCGGCGCGGTGGGCGCCGGTGTCGGGGCCTATGTGATGTCCCCGGGCGAAGAGCAGCTCCGTTAAGCCGTCAGCGACCGCTAAGGCGGCCTTCTTTCACACGCAATTTTTTCGAACGGTAGCAGCACCGGTCTTGCGGCTTGTGTCGACCATGGCGTATGGGTCGCGGCTTCCCTGTCTCAAGAATAGAAGTCCGAAATGCCCGCAATCCAGATTTCCTACTATTCCGACGTGTTATGCATCTGGGCCTATGTGGCCGAGCGGCGCATCGAGGAGTTGGCCCGCGAATTCGGCGGCCGCATCGCCATCGAGACGCATTTCTGTTCGGTGTTTCCCGACGCCTGGGGCAAGATCGGGGAGAAATGGAAATCCCGTGGCGGCTTTGAGGGCTTCAACCGACACTTGCGCGCCGTCGCCGACAGATTTCCGCATATCGCCGTTCATAACGAAGTGTGGATCAGGGCAAGGCCGCGCACGTCGGCAAGCGCCCATTTGTTTCTCAAGGCCGTCGAGCTGGTCGAGCTCTCCGGACGGGAAGAGGGGGCGCCTCCCCTGCCCTATCTCGACCGGATCTCGACGCAGGCCGCCCGCGAAATCCGCCGGGCGTTTTTTGCCCGGGCCAAGGATATTTCCGATTGGCGCATCCATAAGGAGATCGCCAAGCATCTCGGGATCGACTATGAGGCGGTCGACGACAAGATCAGATCGTCAGAGGCGGTCGCCAAGCTTGCCGTCGATTACGATCTCAGCCAAAAAAACGGGATCCAAGGCAGCCCCACTCTGGTCATGAACGAGGGACGGCAGAAGCTGTTCGGCAATGTCGGCTACCGGCTGCTCGAAGCCAATGTTCAAGAGCTGCTTCGCCACCCGCCCGAGGACGAAGCGAGCTGGTGCTAAAGCGGGCTGCGTCCTGGGACAACGCACCGGTCAAGCTAAGCACGCTCGGATTTGCGGCGTTTGGATTAAGCCGCTACCCTAAGTCGAAGGGGCACAATGAGTGCCTGGCCCTATCCGGGGAGGCCTATCTCCGAGGGGAGCCTATCGACAGCTTTCAGACGTCGCCACTCGGCGCGTTTTTGGAGAGGTCTAACATGGACCCCGGGCAGTTCGAGCCTGCACCGCGGCAGAGCGTTAGCCAGGGTGCACCACCCGCCGAAAGCCCGCGCACCGACGTGGGGGGAACGCGCTTTCTGAAGATTCCGCAGGTCTTGAAAAAGATTCTACCCGATCCAAACGCGCTGGTCTCCGGAGGCAAGCGTGACAATGCCCTTGACGGCATCCGCGCCTTGGCTGTCCTGTTCGTGTTCGGCGCTCACGCCACGTACTCACATTTACTGCCGCCCATTCTCAATTTTCGCGGCGCGGGACGCGCCGGGGTGGTGCTGTTTTTCTTTCTGAGCGCGTTCCTCATCAGCGGCCCTTTTTTTCGCGAGCCCCGAAAGGCTTTGACCTGGCAGGCGTGGCCGGCATACGGCTCACGCAGACTGTTTCGAATCGTGCCTCTCTATTTTTTGGCTCTGATCGCCTTGTTCCTGTTGGGCCTCGCGCCGCTGAACAACCCTTCATGGAGCGAGAATACCCACCTGTTGGCGCAACATCTGACATTTCAGAAAGGCTTCTCGGTTTTTTGGACGATTATCGTTGAGATGAGATTTTACGTGGTGCTGCCGATCCTGTTGATCTTGAGCGCCGTCGTCCTGGCAAAACTGAAGAATGGCGGAGTTGTCCTGATCCTGTTGGCTGGTTTTTGGATCGTAGGCGTCGCGACGGGCGTCATCCAGGACGGCTATCTGCGAACTCTGGGAGTCGATAAACACGCGCCCGTGTTCATCGCGGGGATTCTAACGGCGCTGCTCTTTCACACCTTGAAGACCGATGCGCATAACCGGACCAGCAAAATTCTGTTCGAGTGTCTGGCATGGGCCTCGGCTATCGCGTTTGTATGTTTGTCCGTTCCCGCGGTCTATTACGCGATCGAACAAGGAAGCTCGATATCCGGCTATGCCGAGACCCGCAGCCCCGTGCTTGAAGCCTTCTGGGATGCGCGTATCCCATGGATCGGGTTGGTCCTCGGACTCTTCTTTTTTTCTTATCCTAACGGCACCGGGCTCATGAGCGGCCTGTTTTCATGGCCGGCGCTGGTTTGGATTGGGCGGGTAAGTTTCGGCGTCTATCTCATCCACCTTACCGTTATCCAACTGCTTGTGAGGTTCCATCTTCCTGACACGGTCACATTGATCCTTGCGCTGGCTTTTTCGGTGGGCATCGCGAGCTTGCTTTTCATGATGCTGGAAGCTCCGATGATTTCGCTGGGCCATCGATTGAGTGCCAGGTTGCGGCCCGATGCAGGAAACAAGGCGTCGGACTCCGCCAAAAGCGCCCGAGGCGCGGGGACTTCTCCGAGAAACGCGGCGGAGTGACATCATGCAGTTCCTGCTTTACCTGACAATTTCCTCCGTGGCTGCCTTGGTGAATCTTCTCGTCGGCTTCACATTCTATTCGCTGCTCGGATTGTCGGCAGGCCTTCTCTACGCAATGTCAGTGGCGATCGGCTACCTGACCGGTATGGGTGTCAATTGGTCGCTCAATCGTCTCATCACGTTTCCCCGTTCCGGACGCTCGGCGATGTCGGAAATCCGCACGTTTGTGGTGATTGCATCGATCGGGCTGCTGTTGACGACGGTTCTGGCGGAAATCTTTCGCGCGACCCTGGCCGTGCACGCTGCCGAAATTATCGCCCGCTTCGACGGCGGGTACGTTCCATCGACCGATCTCGTAGCGCATGCCGGCGCGATCGCGGCGGTCGCCGTGTACTCCTTCCTCGGTCACAAATGGTGTACGTTCGACCGCGGCATCCGCCCCTTCTTGTCGGATTTGGTGCGCCCCAAACGGGATCTTTCCAGCTCTTGGACGGAAAGCGTCGATAAGGCAGCCCGTAAATGACTGATTTGGTCATTGTCGGGGGCGGCCCATCGGGACTTTCTGCGGCGAACGAGGCAATCGAGCAAGGCGCAAACGCCCTCGTCTTGGAGCGGCTGGACCTGTTAGGCGGCTTGTCCCGAACCACGCCCTTTCAGGGCAATCGCTTCGACATCGGTCCGCACCGTTTCTTCACCAAGAACCGGGAAATCCAGGCGCTCTTTATGCGCATGGCTGCCAATGATCTCCTGTTCGTGCCACGATGCACGCGCATCCTTTGCGACAGAACCTTTTTCAACTATCCGCTCACGCCGCTCAACGCCCTGTTTGGCGTCGGCCCGCAACAAAGCGTCTCGATCTTGTCGAGCTATATCAGTGCGCGCGCCCAAGGTGCTTTCGGCAACAGTTGCGACAATTTCGAAGAATGGGTGATCGCGAATTTCGGCCGCCGGCTTTACGAGATGTTTTTCAAGACCTACACCGAGAAGGTCTGGGGCATTCCCTGCACGCGAATCGGCGCCGACTGGGCGACGCAACGTATCAAGGGCCTGACGCTTACCACCGCGATCTGGAATTCTTTGTTCAAGCCCCGCCGACAATCCGTGAAGACGCTGGTCGACGAGTTCATGTACCCGCGGCTCGGTGCCGGACAGCTCTACGACAATATGGCCGCGAAGGTTCGGCACGGCGGCGGGCGCGTCATGACCGGCACCCGCGTTACCCGCATTAACCGGGACGGCATGCAGGTCAGCGCCGTGACCGCCGAGGACGCGACAGGTGCGGAGCTTGAGATCCAAGGACGATATTTTCTGGTGAGCGCTCCGCTGACGGAGATGATCGAAATGATGCATCCGAGCGCCCCAAGCGAAGTGCTCTCCGCGTGCCGCGCTCTGCGTTATCGCAACCACGTCGGAGTCAATCTCATCGTCGAAGGCGCTCCTTTCCCGGATAATTGGATTTACGTTCACTCCAAAGACGTACGGATGGCGCGGGTGGCAAATTACGCAAACTTTTCCGCGTCGATGTGCAGTGAAGCGGGTATTAGCCCTCTGACAGTTGAGTATTTCTGCTTTCCCGGCGATTCCATTTGGGAGGCCTCTGACGATGCATTGATCGCGCTGGCAAAGCGGGAGCTCGCACAGATCGGGGTTCTTCGCGAAGACCAGGTTCGCAATGGGTTCGTGGTGCGCAGCGAAAAAGCCTACCCGGTCATCGAGATAGGATATGAGCGGCACATCGCAACGATTAGAAGCTGGCTAAGCGAGTTTAAAAACCTGTTGCCCATCGGCCGCTCGGGCATGTTCAAATACAACAATCAAGATCATGCGATGGCGACCGGTCTGCTGGCCGCACGCACCGCTTTAGGCGTTCAGCACTTCGATCCATGGCTGGTGAACATCGATGCGGAATATCATGAATCCGCACCTGCGCCGCAAGCGCCGCGCAACCGCTGACGCTCCCCCAAAGCAAGGACCTAAAGGCGCGCCTATTGCGGCTTTTCCGTTAGATCGAAAACCACCAATCGTGTGCTGCCTCTCTCCCAGGTCAATACGATCGGAAACTCGTCTCCAACCTCTTCGATCAGGCGCTTTGCACTCTCCGAAATAGGTAATGATTCCAGATACCAGATCCGAGAATACCCCTTTCTCTTCGCATGCGCCAAGAGACCCTTGGCTTGCTTCACCATCGAACGGGCGCTCCCGCGCTCGCGCAGCACGAAGGTCCGAACATTCGGCGCGCGCTCGCTGCGGTAAAATCGGAATACCCTCCCAGTCCAGGGCTCAATCGCCAGCGCATCGCCGTCGACTGATTTCCGCGCAACGACATCGAGCGCTTCTCTAAAATTCGCAGCCTTTGGAACTTCAGACCCGACTAAGACCGCTCGCGTGACCGGCGCCATCACTGCGAACAACAGGAGCGCGCAAATGCCCGCCGGGAGCAAACCAAGCTTGAGGTCCACCGCATCGATTGCCGCCACGATCGTGAAATATGCGAGCGGCACGAGGAAAATCACCACGCGGCTCGAAAATGGATAGATCTCAAAAGCCGCGGCAATAACCGTCAGCACAATGGCGGCGGCGGCAATAAGACCCATTGGCCGGCGCCAAACGAAGGCCAACGCCAGCGATGCCGCAAATGCGATTGCCAACCCGAAGGCTGCGGGGCTCGATAAAGCTAAGTTACGGTGCGGGCCTGCAAATCCAGGCGTCTTGAACGCCAGATACATGAATTTCGCAAACGCCTGCGGATACCAAAGCAGGTCTGCAACGGAATTGGCCGGATAGGGCGGAAAGCCGCCATACGTTCTCCACCATCCCAGCATGAATTCATGGTGGACGCCCGCCTGCAGGACATAAGCGCCATGCAGCGCGGCTCCGGCCAGCCATGCCAGACCGACGATTGTAAGCTGATTATACCGGCGCGAACGTACGGCCTCGTATAGAAGGAACAGGCCCGCGGGAACCGTGACAAAAACAGCCGGGAGAGAGCAAACCAAGGCGGCAAAGCCGATACCGGCGAGCAGCAAAGTGCCGTGCCGAGATGAGCGATAGGAGAAGGCCGTTAGAAGCGCGATGGCGGCGAGTGCATCGGACGAGTACTGCTTGAATTCGCTCGAATAGAAGATCAGGACCGGCGACAACGCGACCAGGCCGACAAATGTCAGCTTGGCCACCGCCGAGGCCAATTCGCGCCGGGCCAATGGGACGGCAAGCAGGACAACCGCAACACCGGCAATCAAAGGAATGAGCCGAAACGTCCAATCAAATGGCCCATGCGCTACCGCTACCGCGCGGGCCACGGCAAGAAACCCTGGCGGCGCAGTTTGAACATAATCTAAGGGCTCGGTGAAGAGCGTCCAGACGTCGCGATGAATGACGTTCAGCGCAAGACTGACTTCGTCGTACCAAAACGAACGATTCAACAAATATTCCCGGCAACGCAGAGTAATACCTAATAGGGCGAGACATGAGATCCCGACCAGCTCCAAGCGGAATACACGAGAGGGCACGCTCATTGCGAGCCGGCGGTCAAATCGAAAACCACCAATCGCGTGCCGCCGCTCCTCCAGGTGAATACGATCGGAGTCTTGTCTCCAATCCTTCTGATGAGCTGCGCTACACCCTGTGACCTAGGGATGGTTTCCAGGTACCAGACCCGGGAATACCCCTTTCTCTTCGCATAAGCCAACAGTCCCTCAGCTTGCTTCAACATCGAGTGGGCGGTCTTGCGGTCGTCCAACACGAAAGTCCGAAGCTTCGGCGCCCGCTCGCGGCGGTAAAATTCGAACACTCTCCCAGTCCAAGGCGCAATCGCAAGCACGTCGCCGCTAGTCGACTTCCGTGCAACAATGCGAAGGGCCTTCTTGAACTCGGTAGCCAATGGAGTTTCAGGATTGACTAAGACCGCGAGGTTCACCGGCAGCATTGCGAGAAACAACGGGAGCGCGCAAAGGCTCGCCGGCAGCCAACCCAGCTTGAAGTCGATTGCATCGATTGCCGCCGCGATCACGAAGAAGGCGAGCGGCACAAGGAAAAGCACCAGGCGGGTCGAAAATGGATAGATCTCAAAACCCGATGCGACCAGCGTCAGCAGAATGGCGGCGGCTGCGACGAGACCCATTGGCCGGCGCCGAATGAAGGCAAGTGCTAGCGATGCCGCGAATGCGATTGCCAACCCGAAGCCTGCGGGGCTGAATAAGGCTTCGTCGGAGTGCGGACCTGCAAAATGTGGCGTCTTAAACGCCATATAGACAAATCTCAACAACGCCTCCGGATACCAGAGCAGGTCTGCAATGGAATTGAGCGGAGAAGGCGGAAAGGCGCCGAACTTTCTCCAAAATCCCATCATGAATTCATGGTGGACGCCCGCTTGCAGGACATAGGCGCCGTGCAGCGCGGTCCCGGCCAGCCATGCCAGACCGACGAGCAGTACCTGATTATACCGGCGCGCATGCACAGCCTCATACAGAAGGAATATTCCGACGGGCGCCGCGACAAAAACGGCCGGAAGAGAGCAAACCAAGGCGGCGAACCCGGTGCCGGCGAGCAGCCAGGTGCCGTGCGGAGATGCGCGATACGAGAACGCTATCAGAAGCGCGATGGCGGCGAGGGCGTCGGACGAATACTGCTTGAATTCGCTGGAATAGAAGATCAAGACCGGCGACAACGCGACGAGGCCGACAAATGTCAGCCTGGCCGGGGTCGAGGTCAATTCGCGGCGCCCCAACAGGACGGCAAGCAAAACGACCGAAATACCGGCGGCCAACGGGACCAGCCGAAGCGCCCAATCGAACGGCCCAAGCGCTACCGCCACTGCGCGTACCGCGACAAGAAACCCCGGCGGCGCAGTCTGGACGTACTTTAAGGGTTCGGTCAAAAGCGTCCAGACATCGCGATGAATGACGTTCAACGCAAGGTTGGCTTCGTCGAACTGCAGCGAACGATTAAACGCATATTGCCGTAAACGCAGAGCAACGCCCAACAGCACGAGACAAAGGGTCCCGGCGAGCTCCAAGCGTGATCCGCTTGGAGACGCTTTGCCAACGAGTGTTGCGTTGCGGGCAGAGTTTTCCCGGTCGTGCATTCGACCCGACTTATACCAGAGCTTGCGCAGCGGCCACCACTGCAGCCACGATCCCAACTCCGAACGCTCCGGGAGAGCACTGTCGGCCTGGACACGGCTTGGCGAAGTCTGTCATAAGTTGCCTCCCTGATCGCTGCGCGTGCCGTCCACTCTACTCTGCTTTCGATCCGGCAATTCGAATTCGAGGCCGACCGTGCGACTGCTTCTGGTAGCCGACCTGCATTACTCGCTGCCGCAGTTCGACTGGGTCCTTAACACGGCGGGCGATTTCGACGTCGTGGTCATGGCCGGAGACCATCTCGACCTGAGTTCGGCGGTCGATGGACGGGCTCAGAGCGTTGTCGTCAAGAAATACTTCTCCAAGCTCGACAGTAAAACGCAACTCCTGATCTGCTCCGGCAACCACGACCTCGATGCCAAAAGCGAGTCCGGCGAGAGGATCGCGAAATGGCTCGGCGGCACCCAAGGCGCGCGCATCGTCTCCGACGGCCAGTCCTTCACGTTCGAGGACACGCTGTTCACCGTGTGCCCGTGGTGGGACGGACCGGTGGTCCGCGCGCGCATCGGTGAGCAGCTTGCCCGCGCGGCGGCCGAGCGGACCGGGCGCTGGATTTGGATCCATCACGCCCCGCCGGCCAAGTCGCCGACCAGTTGGGGCGGCAACCGTTATTTCGGCGATGTCGAGCTCAGGGACTGGATCGAGCAATACCGGCCCGACATGGTGCTCTCGGGCCATGTGCATCAGTCGCCCTTCGTGGCGGAGGGCTCCTGGGTCGACCGTATCGGGCCGACCTGGGTGTTCAACGCCGGCCATCAATTCGGCGCGCCGCCGGCCCACATCATGATCGATACCGGCGAGGAGGTGGCGCTGTGGTTCTCAGCCGCCGATAATCAGGTCGTGCGCCTCGATGAGCCGCTTGAGCGGCCCGTGCCGCGCCTGCACGCTCTGCCCGACTGGCTCAAAGCCGCGGATCCGTCTCGTCTTCAGGGCCAGACGTGAACTCTTCGCTCTGCTGGTGGATCAGCGTCGCCAGCACCTCGCTGACCATGCCGAGATGGTTGCCCTGCCCCTGATATTGCCGCTTGATGTCCACGAGATAGGTGGTGGCGGCGTTGAGGCGCGCGGCGAGAAGCTTGCCGACGAAATACGCAACCTCGGGATTCGACTTCAGCAGAGTCTCGGCATCCTCGAACACGAAGACGCCGACCGGCGAAGCTGCGCGCACCGTGGCGGTATGGGGCCGGTCAAGCAGCACTGACATTTCGCCGAACACCGAGCCCGGTTCGCTGATGACCGCGACCGGGGTTTCGCCGCGGAGCACCTCGACACTGCCTTCGGCCAGAACATAGAGCCGGCCCGAGGTCTCGCCTTCGGATAGAAGCACGGTTCCTGGGTCGAATTGCTGGACCGGCACGCCGGCACACTTTTCAAGAATCGAAGCCATTGCTTTTCCGCCTGTCGGTGAACGCGGCCAACCTAACAGCTTGCTGCCTCTGTGGGAAAGCGTCTTAGGCCGTTTTTCCTTGTTGAGGGGGCCGGATAATCTCTCACATGGTCTTCGTGCCCTGCTTCCATCTTCCTAGCTGCGACAGGCCGATTGCCGTAGTAGACTAGGAGAATGATCAGGCCGTCACGCTCCTTGGGTCTTGCAGCGTTCGCTTTCGTTGCGCTGTTCGCCGGCTCCGCCGCGGCGCAAACGCCGGATCAAACGCCGATCCCCTGCACCGAGGATGCGATGATCGTGTTCGATGCGTCGGGCTCGATGGCCGGCAACACGGTCCAGGGCCTGTTCAGCGATATCACCCGCATTGACGAGGTCCGCAAAGCCCTGGCGCAAGTGCTGCCGGGCGTCACGAAATACCGCAAGGTCGGGCTCATCACCTACGGCCCTGGCCCCTATCTGCATTGCAATGTGAAGCTCGACTTCGAGCCGATCCCGAACGCCGCCGAGCCCATCATGAGCGCGGTGAACGGGCTCAACCCGGCCGGAAAGACGCCTCTTGTGGAAGCGGTGAAGCAGGCCGCCAAGGTCCTGGACTACCAAGCGAACAAGGGCGTCGTGGTGTTGCTGACCGACGGCGAGGAAACCTGCGGCGGCGCGCCTTGCCAGCTTGGCAAATTGCTCAAATTATCCGGCCGCCTCACCGTTCATGTGATCGGCTATCAGCTGAGGGCGTTCCGCTGGACGGGCGCGCAAAGCTTCCTCGACACGAAATGTCTCGCCGAGGAAACCGGCGGGCTCTATATCACGGCGGAGAACCGGGACGATCTGGTGAAGGCATTCGAGCAGACGCTCGGCTGCCCCATGCTGTCGTCCCGCAGCCCTTTGTCGCGCTGACAGCTTTCGGCGTCCGTTAGGCGGGCTTGGCGACGAACAGTTGGCACCATCCCTCCGGAGAGATCGGATCTTCCACCACCTTGCAAGACGCAGGGGCTTCGAAATAGGCGCAAGCCGAGCATTGATTGCCGTCTTTCGGCTGGTCCTGATATTTCGCCGCCTCGTGCGTGAGTTTGGTCTGCGCGAACGCTCTCTTCGACATCGCGTTGGTCACGACGATGGCTCCGGCAAGCGCCGGTACGCCCATCAACAGCGAGCGGCGGCAGACGCCTTTTTTGGTCGAGGGATTGGTCATGCGAGCACTCCTATTTGCCCAGAAAATGAAGCAGCTCACGAGACAGAACCTTCAAATTCCTCAGAAGGTTCCGCTAACGCCCTAAAATACCCTCTTTACGTGGTTCGATCCAGCCTTGCCGGTTGTGCCGACTGTCCGCTCGCGTCGGGAGCGGGCCTTGGGGCGGGTGTTCGCGAATATCCGTTTTCGTCCCAAAAGCGGATAAAACTGCGGTCTATTCAAATGCCGAAACGTCTTAGGGTCAGGCCATGCGCCGCTCGCTTTATTCCGGTCTTCGCTCGCGTTACGGCAAGCCAATTGCCCCGCTGACAAGACGGGACTTTCTCAGCGGATCCGCCTCGGCCGGCGCGGCGCTTCTGCTCGGCGGACCCAAGGTTTTTGCGCAACGCAGTAAAGCTTCGGGCAAGCGGATCGTGATCATCGGTGCCGGCTTTGCCGGGCTCGCGGCAGCCTATGAGTTGCTGGCGATCGGCTACGACGTCACGGTGCTGGAGGCGCGCCACCGGGTGAGCGGGCGCGTCGTCACCTTGACGAATTTCGTACCCGGACGCTGGGTCGAGGGCGGCGGCGAGTTGATCGCCAGCAACCACCTGACCTGGGCGGCTTATGCCAAGAAATTCGATCTCGAATTTCTCGATGTGCCGGAGACCGGGCTGGAAGGCCCCGTGATCATTGACGGCAAGCTGTTGAGCGACAGCGAAACCACACAACTGTGGCACGCCATGGACGAGGTGCTGGAGTCGATCGCCGACGACGCCAAGCCCGTCAATGACGACAGGCCGTGGGAGACGCAAGGCGCAGAAGCGCTCGACCGGATGACGATCGCTGAGAAAATCCTGGCGGCCGACGTGCCTGAGTTGGCAAAGAACGCACTGATCGGCGACTTCGTTTCCGAGACCGGCGTGCCGCCGGACCGGCAGGGATATCTTGCTCTGCTCGCCGCCGTGAAGGCCGGAAGCATCGAGCAGGATTGGACCGACACCAAACAGTTCCGCTGCAAGGGCGGCAATCAGCAACTTGCCCATCGGCTTGCAGCCCAGATCGGCGCCGAAAGGATCCTTCTCAACATGCCGGTCGCCCGCGTGGAGCGCGCGGCGGACCGCGTCACCGTGACGTGCGCGAATGGCAAAGCGTTCACCGCCGACGATGTGATCCTCACCGTGCCACCATCGGTCTGGGACAAAATCGCGTTCGATCCGCCGCTGCCGGAAATTTTGCGCCCGCAAATGGGGCACAACATCAAATACCTGGTTTGGCTCAAGAGCCGGTTCTGGCTGAAGGACAAGCTCGCGCCGGACTCGCTGAGCAATGGGTCCGTGCAAGCGACCTGGGAAGCGACCGCGGGCCAGGACGGAGACGGACCGGCCGGCATGACCGCCTATTCCGGTGGCCCGGGCGCCGACATCATGCGCGCCGTCCCGCCCGCCAAGCGCGATGCGGCCTACACCGAGGAGCTGCGGAAGCGCTACGCGCATTATGCGGAAAACTTCGTCGCAGGCCGCCTGATGGACTGGCCCGCGATCCCTTGGACGGAAGCAAGCTACTCGTTTGCCGCGCCCGGCGAGGTCACCACCATGGGACCGATCCTGCATCAAGGGATCGGCGGCGCGCTTCATTTTGCCGGCGAATATGCCTGTTACAAATTCGCAGGCTACATGGAGGGGGCGCTCACCTCAGGGGTGTCGCTGGCCAGGCGCCTTGCCGTTCGCGACGGCGTCATCGGCAACGCCGGTTGATCTCGTTCACGCCGCCCGAGCGCAGCTAGTTTCCGAACATGTTCTGCATCATCTGATTGGGTGCAGGCTCAGGCGCGGGCTTGTTCTTCGGCGCCTCGGCTGGCTGTTCCGCTTGCGCTTCAGTGGCAGGTGCCGCCTCGGCAGCCGGGGATGCGTCGGCACCTTGCGGTTCGGCGGCGTCCGTTGGCAGAGGCGCAGGCTGCTCGCCCTCCGCTGCGGCGGGCCCGGCCTCGCTATCGTCTTGCTTCTTGACGCCGAGGACCTGACCGATCCCGCCCACGACCCCTTTGGTGATCGCGCCAGGAAGCGCGACGCCCTTCTCGACCAATCCGCCTTCTCCGGTATCGATGCCGAACATCTTGGCGGGCACGGCGATCAGGCCGCCGCCAAGCTTGTTGAGCTGTTTATAGGCGGCGACCGGGTTCTCCAGGATGCCGGGAATGTCCGGATAGAAGAACGGCTCATCCCAAGGACCGGTCACGGCGATGGGAACAGGAAAACCGAGCGTACTCTTCTTGCCGGCAGTCCCCTCGACACTCGCCAGCATGAACGGATTGACGCGAAGTTTCAGCGACTCGTTGGGGATGTTGATGGTTCCGGCGCCTCCCATCGAGACCAACGGCCCGATCAAGCGCAGATCGTCGGTTTGCGCTTGCCCATCGGCAAGCTTGAAGCTGGCGCTGAAGGTGCTGAACGCTGTCCGCGCTTCTTGTTTGAACTGCCACCCGGTGAGGACGCCGGTGGTGAGGCTGCGCAGCATCTTGGCGACGTTGAGACCGAGTAGCGCGCCGTCGCTGAACTTGAACTGGGCCGAACCGGTCAAGGTGTCGGCGATGGCGCGCTCGCTGACGCCGCTTGCCGCAAGCTCCAGCGCTATGGCGGCCTTGCCTTGGACCCGGTTAATGCGCGCAACATCGGTGAGAAATGGCGCGGCATCGACATTGGCGAGCGAGAGTGTGAGCCGGTGCGCCGGGACCGCGCCGCTTGCGTCGATCGTAAACGCCGCCGATCCGCTGCCGCCATACCCCTGAAGGCTCGGGACTTCGGCGGTCAACTTGCCGCCCGCCAGCGTCGCCTTGACGGTCGCCGCGGCGATCTTGATCCGGCCGTGGACGAAGTTGTTGAGCGCAAGGGTGAAGGTGCCGTTGACCGCTTTGAGCGGCGGAAGACCGATGTTTTCCGTGCTCCAGCCTGGACCGGCGCCTTGCGCCGGCGGTGCTTTCGGCTGAGGCGCCGGCGCGGGCGCCTCGCCATTCAAAGGCGCGAGCCGTGCCTCGATCCCGCTTCCGGGCGGCGGGGCTTGCGGATTTTCTGACGCCTCGACAGGCGCTTGTTCCGGCGCGGCATTGTCCGCCTCGGTCCCCGGCGGCTTGGCGAGCGGATTTTCGGGCGTCACCGGCGCGCCGGCCGGCGCGGCGGCCGGCTTATCCGCTGGCGGCGGGGCTTGCTCCGCCGCGCCGCCGGTCGACGTGACCGCGAGATTGGCAACGACGTCCGGAACGTCGGCCGAAACATTCGCGGTCACCGCACCTGTCAATCGCTGACCGCCGGTCTCGGCGGTAACCGGATCGAGCCGCAGCGTCCCGCTTTCATAGCTGCCGCTGCCGTTCAGCCTCAAATCGCCCGCGACCGCGGCAACCTCATTGAATGTCAGCGCATTGCCGCGATACGCGACCTGCCCTTCGACCGACGCTTTCTCGGCGAGCAGCTCCGGCGCTTCGATCACGAGACTTGCGGGCGCGAACTGTCCATCGAGCAAATTGTCGATGCGTACGACCGATCCGGTCACCTTGGCCGGTTTCCCATCGAGCTCGGCAATCATGTCGACCGACACGGCATCGTCTTTATAGAGTGCGCTGCCGGCGAAGCGCCGCGTCTCAGACGCCGCGGTGAAATCGGTCAGCGACAGGGTTTTGTCGCGGTACGTCGCCGTGCCGGAGAGCGTGTACTCGGCCAGGTTCGCAGCGAACTGGGTGACGGTCAGAACGTCGTCCTTGTAACTGGCGGTACCGGACAAATTGGCGCCGGCCAGGAGCGTTTCGGGCGCATCGACCGCAAGGGTGACCGGTGCCGGCGCACCCTCAAGAAACTGGTCGAAACTATTGATCGTACCCGTCACGCGCACGGACTTTCCTTCAACGATGGTCGCGATGGCTGCATTCAGCGTGTCTTGGCGGAGCATGGCCCTGCCGGCGAACGGCGTCCCATTGAAGGTGCCGTCGGTGATCGTCAGCGTGTCGTCGGCATAGGTGGCGTTCCCGGTCAGCGCCTGCTTGCCTGACGTCGCGGCAAGTTCGGCAATTGTCAGGATATCGTCCTTGAAGCTGACGGTGCCGTTGATCGCCGCGCCATCGGGTAGAACGTCCGGCGCCTCGATCGTCATTTGCAGCGGGGCCGGGTTGCCCTCGAGGAAATGCGTGAAGCTGCCGATCGAACCGGTCGCGTTCAATTTTTCGCCGCCATAGACGCCTGAGGCCGTGAAGGCGAGCGGGCCCGATGCATGCGGCAGCGTGGCCCCGAGGTTGAGTCCGGTCACCGACTTGGCGGGCGCGCCATCGGCACTCGGCAGGATGATCGTGCCGTTGCGGATATGAATCTTGTCGAGCGTGAGTTGCCGTAGCGTATCGTCAGGCGCCTCCTCCCCCGCCCCGGGCTCGCCCGTCCCGCGTTCGGCCGTCCCGGGTTCGCCCGGCAGACGCCGCCGCGAGGGGAGTGGCAAGGTGATGCGCGGCTCGATCAGCGTCATCTCGGTCATCTGGACCTTACCGCCCAACAGCGCACCGAGACGCAAATCGAGCCGAAGCGCATTCGCCGTTACGAACTCGGCCGCGCGATCGCCTTGCGGCTGGGCGATGCCGACATCGCGCGCCACGAGATCGACCGACGGAAAAACGGCAAGCTTGACGGGACCGTCGATTCTGACGCGGTAACCGGTCGCCGCCTCAATCTGGGCAAGCGCCTTTGCCTTTAGATTGTCGGTGGCAATGAGGCGCGGCGCGATGAACAGCAGAGCGATCGCGACTGCGGCGACAGCCGCGAGACTGAATAGAATAATCCGCACCATCGACTCTTCACGTCCTGTGCCGGGATCTGATCGACGCCGGCATCACAAGCGTCGGCTCAGTAGCCGCGAACCCTGAGACACCGATCCTGGCAGCGATGCCTTAGTTCGTCGGAATCTTGATGACGAGACCCGGAGTCGTTTCCTCTTCAGGCAAATACGGCTTCGCTGACGCATCGGTTTCAAGGGGCAGCTTGTCGCCAAAATCGAACTTTGGTGCGATGAGGACTGGGTCGGCGGAATCCGTCGGCTTCTCCACGTTCTCAAGACCACGATCATCCGTCAGAGATTCGTCGATCTGATCGATCTGGTGTTGATCGGACGTTAGTGCCTCGTGACTTTTATTGTCTAGGTTGAGGTCGAAAGACTGGTCGCGTGTGGCCGTGGAGTCGTCTGTTTGGGCCAACACAACTGTTGGAATCATGAGAAGCGCAGCCATAGCAAGAGTAATGGTTTGCACCGGTCGGTCCTCCTCTGATTTCGCGGCTTTAGGTTAGGCTAGCAGGAAAAACCCGCACGCGAAAACCGAGCTGAGCGGCGTCCTCATTGCGACCCCAGGCGACCAATCTGATCGCAAAAAGCGGTGAAACCGTGTTTGCAGGACAGCCAATGATAATTCTGCCCGTACCCCTCGCGGCGCGGTTGCAAGGGAGGCAAAACGATGTCGGCTAATCGCAAAGTTTACGGCAATTGCGCTGGTTTAACGGCTGAAAAAATGGGCGTGGAACCAAGTTGGCGGACGCGTGTTTCCTTGCCCAGGGCCGCATCAAGCGGCTCAGTTGTGAATGGAGCAATCACATGAAGAGCGTTCTTTCCCTGTTTCTCTTTGCGCTTGCAGTTGCCGTCGCCGCCCCCGCTTTTGCCGGTGACGTGTCGAAAGCAACGACCGAAGCCGAGTGCACGGAGGCCGGCGGCACGTGGGATGCTGACGCCAGCACGTGTTCCGAGAAAGAGTAATTCGTAGGCGTTTGTATCCTGCGAGGGGCGCCGGTCGCGGCCGGCGCCCCAATTAGTCCGTATTCTGCCGAAAAAGCCCGAGCTGTTGCCCAGACCGCAGGCGCGGGAAGTTCTTTAAATCGCTGCAAAAAAAGAAGACAATAATCCGCCACAGTCAGAGGGCGAGGCGCGGCCATGACCGACGCTGCTCCAAGGCTCCCGCGGCAGATCAGCTTGCCGCGCCACATTGTCGATCTTGCCGGCGACGAGTTGCGCACCGCCTCGGGCGATCATGTTGAGTTGCGGCCGCGCTCCTGGGCCGTGTTACGCCTTCTCGCCGAAGGCGCCGGACGCATGGTCGGCAAGGACGACATCATCGCCAAGGTCTGGGACGACGTTGCCGTCACCGAAGATTCGCTCACCCAATGCATCGTCGATATTCGCAAGGCCATCGGCGACGAGGAGCGGCGCGTGTTGCGCACGGTCCCGCGCAAGGGGTACGTGCTCGTTCCCTCACAGCCTCGAACCGAGGTTGCCGCCCGCGCGCCGGATCTCCCCTCCTTGGCCGTCATGCCGTTCCTGTCAACCGATGAGGATTGCGGACCTTTAACTTTAGGCTGCGGCATTGCGAGCGAAATCATCAACGAACTTGCCCGCAACCGTCACTTGCGCCTGATCGCGCGCGACTCGTCCTTTGCGCTCGCCGGTCGAAATTTGATGGCGCAAGAGCTGGGCGAACAGCTGGGCGCGCGTTATCTGGTTGAGGGCACGGCCCAGCGCATCAACGGCACGCTAATTGTCGACGTGCAGGTTGTCGACACCCGCGACGGCGGCATTGCCTGGGGAGATCGCTTCTCCGCGAAGGCGCCGACTGTTCCGCAAGTCCAGCGAGATATCGCGAGCAGGATCGCCGGCAGTCTGCATTCCAACATTCGGGAAGTCGAGAAGCACGCCATTCTGGGCGCGCCTCCGCGCGACCTCGACGTCTACGAGCTCACCTTGCGCGGTATCGCCCGCAAGCATCAATTCAATCCGGAAGCGACCCGCGGGGGACGGGCCGATCTCGAAGAAGCGCTTCGCCGCGACCCCAATTATGCGACGGCCCATGCTTATCTCGCCTGGCTCGACCTGATCGACATCATGATGGGACTGACCGGCGAGCGCGGTCCCTCCCAGCTTGGCGAGGTGATCGGCCAGTTCAATCGCGCCATCGCGCTCGATCCCAGCCTGTCGACGGCCCATCAGGGTCTGAGCCAGGCCCTGATCCTGGCGGGCGAACTTGGGCAGGCGGTTTTGGTCGCCCGGCGCGGCGTCGAGCTCGGTCCGAGCGACGCCGACGCGATTCTGTTTCTGGCGGTGGCGCTGTTCGAGGCGGGCGAAGCCGCCGAGGCGCTTGTGTTCGCCGACAAGGCTATCGAGCTTAATCCCTTGAGGCCGTCTTACTTCTGCTTCTTCCACGCGATGATCCTGTGGGGCAACGAGCGCTACCAGCAGGCTCTGGAGGAAGAAGAGGAGTGCGTCCGCAAAGCGCCTGCCTTTCTTGGCGCCCATACCTATCGCGTGATGTGTCTGGCCGGGCTCGGCCGCCTCGATGAGGCCAAGACCTTGCTGGCGCAGTTGATGGCAAGCCCGGGATTTCTGGTCGTCCCGCCGAAGCCGCCCGAGCTTGCGGCCCGCGCTCTGAGCCAACTGCAAGCCGCGGGCTGGCGTCCCACGATCGCCGCGGAACGCGCCGCGGGCTAAGCCGGGCGTCACGCGGCTCTCCGCACCTTTCAGAATTTTTCACCCCGGTTTCGGGACTCGAACAAAGCAAGACTCTAGGCTTCCAACCATGGCGCGGGCCCGCGCCTCTCACAGTCCACTCCGGTGGGCTTTAGCCAAGCGCCCGGTCCTGTTGCGGACCGGGAACACGAGAGGTGAATGCCATGTTTGGGAAACTCGCACATATCTTTGTGGCTCTGTCGGCCATCGCCGCGGTCGGATTCGCGTCCACAAGCACCCTGGCCGAAAGCGTCAAGGATGCCGGCGGCTATGACGCTACGTACACGAAGCGGGATATGCAGCCGATCCCGGATCAAGACGGCCATGTCTTGATGTTGATTGAGGCCACCGGCACCGCTGTCAGCCCCGGCGGACCATTGGACGGCTTTTCGGTGACCGAACGCGAGACCGCCGATCTGCGCCAGGGCAACGGGCCGCAGCAAGGCTACGTGATCTTTGCCAAAGGGTCCGACCAGCTCATCGTCAAGTTCCACGGCAACGTCACGACCACGCTGAAAGACGGCAAGCCGAACACGACGATGCAAGGCACGTATGCAATTGACAGCGCAACCGGAGCCCTTGCCGGCACCCAAGGCAAAGGAAACTATTCCGGCTATTTCACCGCTGAAGACAAGTATCACATCGACTGGGACGGCACGCGCTCGGTGCAAAAGGGCGCCATGCTCTCCCCCGACACGAACTGACCCTAGCGCCCCCAGACTCGGCCCTGCTGTTGCTCTCCCCAACGGCAGGGCCGTTCTCTTAGCCGAGCCGCGTTGCCCGCGATCTCGGCTATCCGGCCTTCTTGAACTTGGCCGCTTCCTCTGAGCCTTTGGTGGCGTCGCCCGCCGTGTAGGCGTGCGCGCCGGCACCTGCCAGCTTGCCGCCCTGGACGATGAGATACTCCTCGCGCAGCTTCTTGCCGGCAAAGAAATCTTCCAGGATTTCGCGGGTACCGGCGGCGTAGCGCGCCTGGGCCGACAAGCTCGTGCCCGAGACGTGCGGGGTCATGCCGTGATGGGGCATGGTCCGCCAGGGATGATCGCGCGGGGCGGGCTGCGGGAACCACACATCGCCGGCATAGCCCGCGAGTTGGCCGCTTTCGAGCGCACGTACGATCGCGTCGCGGTCGGCGATTTTGCCGCGCGCGGTGTTCACGAGATAGCTGCCGCGCTTCATCTTGCCGATGAGCTTGTCGTTGAACATATGCTCGGTGCCTGGATGGAGCGGTGCGTTGACGGTCACCACGTCGCACACCTTGACCAGCGATTCGGCGTCAGGGTGATACGTCAAGCCGAGCTCCTTCTCGACTTTCTCCGGCAGGCGGTGCTTGTCGGTGTAATGCAGTTTGACGTCGAACGGTTTCAGCCGTTTCAGCACCGCTAGACCGATGCGGCCGGCACCGACCGTGCCGACATGCATGCCTTCGAGGTCATAGGCGCGTTCCACGCAGTCGGCGATGTTCCACCCGCCTTTGATCACCCATTGATAGGAGGGGATGTAATTGCGCACGAGCGACAGGATCATCATGACCACATGCTCGGCCACGCTGATCGAGTTGCAAAACGTCACCTCGGCCACGGTGATGCCTTTGTCGATCGCCGCCTGCAAATCGACATGGTCCGAGCCGATGCCCGCGGTGATCGCGAGTTTCAGTTTCTTGGCCTTGGCGATCCGCTCCTTGGTCAGATAGGCCGGCCAGAACGGCTGGGAAATCACCACGTCGGCGTCGACCAGCTCTTTCTCGAACTCGGAATCCGGGCCGTCCTTGTCGGAGGTCACCACGAATTCGTGGCCGGCATCCTCGAGAAACTTGCGAAGTCCGAGTTCGCCGGAGACGCTGCCGAGCAGCTCTCCGGGCTTGAAATCGATCCCGCTCGGGGTCGGCGTGGTCGTGCCGTCCGGATAGTGGTCGATCTTCGGAATCGAGTCCCGTGCATAATTCGGCGGATAGCCGGTCACGGGATCGTCGTAGAGAACGCAAAGAACCTTTGCCATGTCAGTACTCCTTTCGGAGCGACATGAACTCGCGCGCCAGGGATACCCGCCAGCGCCCAGAAGCGGTGATCAACGGCTGCTGTCACATGCCGCCAGTGTTGCCGGACCGAGGCTTCAGCGTTTCCTTACGCGTTCGGCCCTCGTCCCGCGTTTCCTTAAGCCGGCTGGCGCGCCCTTTTTCGCGTCTTATGGCGTGCCGGCTTCGCCACTACACGCCTCAAACCCCCGGCCGATCAAGGCGGCAGACCCGATCGGTCAATCGAGTTCCCCGATTGAGAATTCTTATATGAATATGGGGATTGGTCCCTTTAAATGCCATCGATGCAGCAGGGGGACGGCGGTCACTCTGGGTCAAAGGCGGCTGTGGGGCGGCCCCTAATCGGCTGCGGTCGAAAACAGCCAACGCGGGCCACCCGCGCCGTTCTTGTCGCCGGCGCACCGGCAGGACGCAAATGCCGCTTAAGCGCAGGCCTTTTGCTTAGCCTCGTTCGGGATCTCGATTTCGATCTCGAGCAGAGACACCGCCTCGCCGCGGTCGATCTTCAGCCGAACTGTGTCTTCATCGACTGTGACGTGCTTGCCGATGGCGGCGAGAATATCTTCGCGCAGCACCGGGATCAGGTCCGGCCTGCCGCCCCGCTCGTGCTTCAGAAGGACTTGCAAGCGATGGTGAGCGGTGCTGGCCGAGCGCGGCCGTCCAAACAAAGACCCAAGGTTCATGCCGCCGCCCTCCGGCCCAGCAGCTTGCTGAACAGCGTGGCCTTTTCGCTCGGCACGGTGAGCGGAATCTGCTCGCCTTGAAGCCTGCGCGCGGCGTCCGCGTAGGCACGCGCCGGCGCGCTTGCCGGATTGTTCAGGGTCACTGGCTGGCCCACGTTCGAGGCATGCAGGACTTCCTTGCTCTCGGGGATAATGCCGAGCAGAGGGATGCAGAGGATCTCCAGCACATCGTCGACGCCGAGCATTTCGCCGCGGTCGACGCGGCCCGGCTCGTAGCGGGTGAGAAGAAGAGACTTTTCCAATTGCTCGCCGCGCTTGGCCTTGTCGGTGGTCGAATCGAGCAGACCGATGATCCGGTCGGAATCGCGCACAGACGACACTTCGGGATTGGCGACGACCACGGCGAGATCGGCAAAGCGCATGGCAAGCGACGCGCCCCGCTCGATGCCGGCAGGACTGTCGCAAATGATCCAATCGAAGGACTGCCTGAGTTCCTGGATCACGTGTTCGACGCCCTCGTCGGACAGCGCGTCCTTGTCGCGGGTCTGCGAAGCCGCAAGCAGGAACAGTGTTTCGATCCGCTTGTCGCGAATGAGCGCCTGCGACAGCCTTGCCGTGCCCTGCACGACATG
>Ga0307425_1000267_pt1 | contig 32876 bp, 34 predicted proteins | sample SalMarWE160330MG_FD_202152 | JGI IMG/M metagenome (GOLD analysis project Ga0307425, IMG submission 202152) | Salt marsh sediment microbial communities from the Plum Island Ecosystem LTER, Massachusetts, United States - WE1603-30 | ecosystem: Environmental > Aquatic > Marine > Intertidal zone >... | reverse complement strand
CTTTTCTATCCAGCTCTTTTCCCAGCTCTTGGGTCTTCTCAATGCTTATGAGACAGTCCTGGTGGTAATTCCTCATACCCTTAGGATCATCCCATATAATCCATTCAAGATCAGGGCAATCGCCCTTTATGGACAATGCCTTATCTACCTCCTCCTGTGTCTCCCCGACGAAGAACTTCGAGTCAGAGTGGTCAATAATGTATTTGACCTCATCCATCATGCAGTCCTGGAAGAGCCACACCCCTATGCCGCCCGCACAGAGGGCGGCCATCTCTGCCCAGAGACCCTCGGGGCGGTTATCACCGATCATGGCTACTTTGTCCCCCTTCCTCAGCCCAAGACTTACCATACCCAGTGAAAGGTATTTTACATTGTCATAGTAGTCCTTCCAAGTTAAAGGGCGCCATATGCCGAATTCCTTTTCCCGCATGGCCACCTTTTTTCTGCCATACCTCTTGCATTGGCTAACGAAGAGCTTGGGAATAGTGAGGTCCTTGGTGATCTTTATACCAGATCCATTCATCTCTTCCTCTACCTCCTTGTGGAATACAACTCCTCCTCTCCCAGGTAGGCCTTAATTACATCCGGGTTCTTTTGTACCTCCTCTGGCGGCCCGTCTGTGATCATATTCCCGAAATTCAGCACAAAGACGCTATTGGAGATATCCATGACAACTCCCATATCATGCTCCACCAATATACAGGTAACCCTCCAGCGATCCTCTTCGTTGATGTCCAGGATGAACCGGGCCATATCCTCCACCTCCTCAAGATTTAGCCCGGCGAGAGGCTCGTCAAGGAGCAACAGCTCAGGATTGAGTGCAAGGGCCCTGCCCAGTTCCACACGTTTTTGTAAACCGTACGGGAGCATATGGACAGTCTTGTTCCGTATGCTCTCAATCTCGAGGAGATCGATAATCTCCTCTTCTATAAATCTTCTGGCCTCCAATTCCTCATGCCTGGTCTTGCCCACATAAATGGAGCCGCTCACTATCCCTGACTTGAGGTGGACATGGCGGCCCAGACGAATATTGTCCAGGACCGTCATTCCTCCAAACAATTCTATTTTCTGAAATGTCCTGGAGATACCTAGTCTAGCCCGCTGATGTGGCCTCAAATCATTAATGCTTTGACCTTTAAAATAAATGCCTCCTTTCTGGGGTCTATAAAGGCCATTAATACAGTTCATCATGACCGTTTTGCCCGCGCCGTTTGGTCCGATAATAGAGTGAATTTCGCCCTGCTTTACCTCAAGGCTTACGCCGGCCAAGGCGGCCACCTTACCAAAATACATGTGCACGTCTTCGAGCTTCAAAATGGTATCATTCGTTCTGAGCCCTCCAACCTGAGCCATGTTTGTGGCCTCCTTTCTATGCTATGGTATGTTATTCTTAGTCCCTTAGGAGTGAAATTTAAATCAGGATGGTCATTTATTTTTTTGTCAAAAAAGTTTGGCGTATGAAGTGAACTGAAGTGCCAAAATAGAGAATTTTGTCCACAGTTTTTCTCAGTCGTCCCGTTTTGTCAACCAGTTTTTACCTTAAGGCCGAGAGCTTGGATCACGCGAAAACGGTCATTGCGATCAACTGCTTATCATCATTCCTGATCAGAAATGGTCGTTTTTTATCTGGGGAATAAGATTCTTATGACACTGACTTAGAAAGTACTCATCGGTCATGCCCGCTATAAAATCACGCACTACACCCGCAGCAGGGGTCTTTTCCCTGTATGCCTCGGACATGCCCTCCAGGAACTCCCGGTAAATGGCCGAATCTTCGTTTCCCGCCTCAAAATCATTCAAATATTTCTCAAACAGCAAATCAAACATCAGTTTGACCTTGGCGGTCTGTTCCTTGACCTTATAGTTCCTGTAAATGTGTTCCTCATTAAATTCTTTAAGCGTTCTCAGTGCCTCTCCTACCTCATCGCTGAAACTTACATGGGGCCTATCAAGGCTGTTGCCAACAAGGTCCTCCACCAGCGTGTAGACAATCGTCCCGTTAGTGTCTCCCAAAACGTTCCTGCATTCCGAGGGAATGTCCCCTCGCTCTATCAGCCCGAGCCTTATGGCATCCTCGATGTCCCTGCCAATATAACTTATGGTATCGGTCATTCTTGCAACACATCCCTCCATGGTCATGGGCAAAATATCCAGATAAGGGTTCTCCCCCTTTCGTCTCATCTCATCGTCCAATGTATCAAAGTTCTTGTCCTTTCGCGGCTCCAAGACCTGAGAATGCAATTCTCCTTCATGGCAGAGGATCCCATCGAGGACCTGAAGTGTGAGGTTCCATCCCCTTCCCTTCCTTTCTATCTCCTGGAGGAAAATAACACCTTGTATGTTATGAAGGAAATAACCGAGACCTTTAGCTTCACACAGGGCGGAAAGAAATTTTTCGCCGTCGTGCCCGAATGGTGTGTGCCCGATATCATGTCCAAGCGCTATGGCCTCAATTAAATCTTCATTGAGCCTGAGGAGGCGACCAATGGTCCTGCCTATCTTGGACACCAGCTGCACATGCAATACGCGATGTGTGATATGATCGTTTTTTATAAGATAAAAGACCTGTGTCTTATCAATATAGCGAGAATATGCCAAAGAATGGAGTATCCTGTCGGCATCGATAGAAAAATTTTGTCTGTGGCCCCTGTTTACCTCCTTCTCCTGCCTTCTCCTTATTCCTTCACGGCTTGTACAGGCCCATGGAGACAACCTCTGTCCCTCCATTTCGTCAAGGCCACTTCTTATCTTAAACAACAGCTCATTATCTATCAATCCTTCTATCTCTCCTTTTCGCCAATCCCTTTATTATAGACCTTCTTCAGCTCTTTCCAGACATTCTTACTCCTCCTCGCAATAACCTTATGTACTCGATCAGCAACTTGCCGGGAGTCGTTTTCGAGCTGGTGATCCACGGGAACAGGCCGGCCCTCTTTCTTATACTTCCAGCGCAGGATTGACTTAGCAACACCAGTCTCTGCTTCCTGAACGACCTTCTTTATATTTTTTTTGGTTTGATCATCCATGCCTGACATAACGCGAGGATTCTTCCATACAGTGCGACACCGATTTTTCGGAATATAACCGTCCGAACAGTGTATCACTAAATAGATAATTTTTTCTTGCTAAATTAAGTGTTCAATGATAAATATCTATATTTGTAAAAATTTCCATCTCTGGCTACGCCCCAAAGGTCATGACCTAGCCAGATGAAGCACTTTTCTAATATATCAGGCTGGGCCAGTGAGCTCAACCCCTTATTTACCCCTAAAACGCAGGTTCAGAATTCGGCTCGGTGCCCTTTAACACCTAGGGTAAAATCATCTGAACCGAGGAAAAACCGCAGTTTGGAGATCTAAATGTATCTCCGGAAAAGGAGGAATTAATGCTAGTTATCAACATGAAAGAACTCTTGGAGGCAGGTGTACATTTTGGACACCAGACACGGCGTTGGAATCCAAAGATGAAGCCATACATTTTTGGGGCACGCAACGGGATCCACATCATCGATTTACAGAAAACCGTAAGGCTCTTTAAGATCGCCTACGACTTTATTGTAAGAACCGTTTCCGAGGGCTACTCGGTCCTTTTTATTGGAACAAAAAAACAGGGCCAAGATTCCATCATCGAAGAAAGTGAGCGCTGTGGAATGTTCTGTGTGGTAAACCGCTGGTTGGGAGGAACCCTGACCAACTTCGAGACCATTAGGAAAAGGGTCGCCCGTCTTAGGGAATTAGAAAACATGAAGAAGGATGGCTCAATCAATAGGTACACCAAGAAAGAGATTCTTAAGATGGAAAAGGAACTGTTCAAACTGGAAAGAAACCTGGGAGGCATCAAGGACATGGACGAGCTCCCTGGGGCACTTTTTGTGGTCGACCCTAAGAGAGAAAGAATTGCCGTCAAAGAGGGTAGCAAGCTTGGAATCCCGGTGATAGCCATCGCCGATTCGAATTGTGATCCGGATGAGATAGATTTTATAATCCCGGGAAATGACGATGCCATACGCGCCATAAGGGTGATATGTTCAAAAGTTGCCGATGCGTGTATCGAAGGCCATAGTTTGGCCGAGGAAAAATTGAAGGTAGAGGCCGAATTGCGTAAACAACAAGAAGAGGCACAAGTAGAGGCCTCTTCACCAGAGGAAGGTGAGGGACCGGAGGTTATAGTCCTTCCAAAAAAGGAAGAGCCTCAACCCTATGAGGGAAATGATTCACAAGAGCCAGAAGGCGCGTAAGATCTAGAGACCTTAATTTGGATAAGATATTGGATAAAGAATCCGGGTCCAGAGGGGGCTTGTTTATTCGCGTATCTCCAGAGTGACTAAAGTGATCTAAAATGTCTAAAGTGCCTAAAGTTAAGAAATTTTTATGCCATTTTATTGAATAGAAGAGAGAAGCTCTACATTAATCCCGCCCGGGGCGGGACTCACTTCATGACCTTGATTTCTGGTACGGCATAGCCTAATTTCTATGACTCCCGCATGGCGGGGGGTTTTCAATTAACAATGAAGGGAGACAAAAATTGCAAATTTCAGCTTTACTTATAAAGGAGTTAAGAGAAAAAACAGGGGTGGGCATAATGGACTGCAAGGATGCCCTGCAAGAATCTGATGGGAATATCGACAAAGCCATTGATTACCTGAGAAAAAAGGGGATCGCAACCGCCAAGAAGCGTGGGGGACGAACTACCTCTCAAGGACAGGTGCAGTCTTATATCCATGCCGGGGGCAAGATAGGTGTCCTTGTGGAGGTAAACTGTGAAACCGATTTTACGGGCAAGACAGAGGATTTTGCAAACTTTGTCAAGGATATCGCTATCCAGATTGCCGCTACCAATCCCATTGCCATCAATCGGGAAAGGGTGGCCGATGATATCTTGGAAAAAGAGAGAGAGATCTATTACACCCAGGCAAAGGAATCGGGCAAACCTGAAAAAGTAATCGATAAAATCGTAGAAGGAAAGCTCAAAAAATTCTATTCTGAGGCCTGTCTTCTAGAGCAGCCCTTTGTTAAGACCCCCGAAATCACGGTCCAGGACCTGTTGAATGAGATGATCGCAAAGACGGGAGAAAATATTGTGGTCAGACGATTTATTCGGTTTCAGCTTGGAGAAGAAGCGGATGAGTGAAGACAGACCTCAATTCAGGCGGATCATGCTCAAATTGAGCGGGGAGGCCCTCATGAAGGACCAGTCATTTGGCATAGACCCGTCTGTTCTAAAAAATGTGGCCTCTGAAATATCGTCTATCCATAATCTCGGTGTCCAGGTTGCCATTGTCGTTGGAGGTGGAAACATATTCAGAGGATTGCAGTCTGCTGCTTACGGAGTGGGACGTGTGGCGGCCGACCACATGGGTATGCTGGCAACCATCATCAATGCCCTTGCCCTTGCAGAGGCCTTGCAACGAATCGGATTAAAGACAAGGATAATGACCGCCATTGACATGATCAAGATTGCCGAACCCTATGTAAGGGAAAGGGCCATCAGCCACCTCTCAAAAAACCGGATACTGCTTTTTGGCGCAGGAACCGGGAATCCCTATTTCACGACCGACACTGCTGCGGCCCTAAGGGCCATGGAAATTGATGCGGAGGTCCTCTTGAAGGCCACCAAAGTAGACGGGGTCTATGACTCAGATCCCGCAAAGGATGCCTCAGCCAGGCCTTTTTCCAAGCTGACCTACAATGAGGTTATAAAAAGGGGCCTGAAGGTGATGGACCTGACCGCAGTATCCCTGGCTATGGGCCAGAAATTACCCATCATTGTCTTTAATCTCAGGGAAAAAGGGAATATTATGAGAGTCATTTGTGGTAAAAAAACAGGGACGATAATAACGGGAGAAGAATAATGAAGGATGAAATCCTCTCTGAATTGCGGCAGAAAATGGCAAAGACAGGGGAAGCCCTTAGTAAAGAATTCAAAAGGATAAGGACGGGTCGAGCTTCCACCGCGTTGTTGGATGGAATTAAGGTGGATTGCTATGAAACTCAGATGCCACTAGAGCAAGTTGCGTCAATATCCGTGCCAGAGACCCGTCTTATCACGATTCAACCATGGGATCAGACCATAATCGGAGAAATAGAAAAAAGTATCCTGAAATCTGAGCTGGGTCTGACCCCTATGAACGACGGGAAGATTATCAGGATATCCATCCCCCCCTTGACCGAAGAGAGGCGAAAAGAACTGGCAAAACTGGCAAAAAAAATGGCTGAGGACAGCAAGGTCTCCATCCGGAACCTGAGGCGGGAAGCAAATGACATGTTCAAAGACCTGAAGAATGAGAAAGAGATCTCGGAGGACGAATTTTATAAATCGCAGGATGATGTACAAAAGATAACGGACGAATTTATTAAAAAGACAGATGAAATCGCCGCCAAAAAGGAGAAGGAGATCATAGAATTTTAGTTATGCCTTACGCGCTATTCTCACCGGCGGTTCGGCCTCCCCTATCCTATTAACCCACTGTTGATTTATCGCTTTGAGACAAGAATTCTAACAATCGCTGAGTCCCGCTAGGATTTTTTCTTATAAATTCAGGCACCTTTCCAGGTTTGGCATCTTCAAGTAGCTAAAATAATTCAAAATGGCTAATACAGACTCCGAAAAATTAATGGCCTTGATTGATCCAAAAAAATTACCAAGGCATGTGGCTATAATAATGGACGGCAATGGCAGGTGGGCGAAGAAAAGGGGCATGAATCGCGTCAGGGGTCATGAAGAGGGCGCTGAATCGGTTAGGACAATCGTCAGGACGAGTCGAAGGATCGGAATTCCATGGCTCACGCTCTATGCCTTTTCAGAAGAGAACTGGAAGAGATCAAGGTATGAAATCACAGCACTTATGAAGCTCCTTACAAGGTTTTTAAAGGGTGAACTACAGGAGATGCTGGAAAATGGAATAAGATTGCAGGCCATTGGAAGGATCGAAAAGCTCCCAAAAAAGACCCGAAAAACCCTACTCGATACCATTGATAAAACCGCGTCTAACAAAGAAATGGTCCTTACGCTCGCCCTCAGTTACGGCGGAAGGCAGGAAATTTTGGACGCCCTAAAAGAAATGGTTGCGGATATCGAAAATCGCAGGATAACTGCCGACGAGATCTCAGAAGAAATGATCTCAAAATATCTTTATACAGCGGGCATGCCAGATCCAGACCTACTCATAAGGACAAGTGGGGAATACCGAATCAGCAATTTCTTTTTATGGCAGCTTGCATATACTGAAATCCATATAACTCCCACCCTGTGGCCTGACTTCGGCAAAGACGAATATTTGGCGGCCATCCAAGATTTTCAAAATAGGGAAAGAAGATTCGGGGCTGCTGAAAATTAACAGGGGATTCGCCGTTGAAAGGAAAAATATCCAAATGCACTTGAAACGATGGCTTACCGGCATAATCGCCATACCCCTTTTGGTGATAATGATTGGTCCAGCGCCAAAATGGATCTTTCCTTCTTTCCTCTATGGTATCTCCACGGCCGGTCTAATAGAGTTCTATGGAATAAGCAAATCAGATCTACCCAAGTTTGTACGCGTTTCAAGTTACCTTCTCGCTCTTGTTCTATTTTTTGTGATCTACACCCGACAAATCCTGCTCGTACCTTTTATCATCCTCCTCTGGGCCTTTATACCCATGACCTTCTTCATGTTGACTCATCCCTCTCCCGCGGAGCAATGGACCACCGATATCAGCAAGGCATTGTTGGGCCCAATCTATGTTGTTATTCCCCTTGCAATGTTTTCTCACATTGACCACTTTTATCCAAAAGGAAATATCTGGGCCCTTTTTCTTATAACAGTCATCTTTATGAATGACATCGGTGCGTTCTATTTCGGAAAACTATTTGGCAATCACAAGCTCTATGAAGCTATCAGCCCTGGAAAGACCTGGGAAGGCGCCATTGGAGGGCTTTTGACCAGCCTAATGGCCGGCATAATCTATTTGAGGGTCACGGGCCTCCAAGCCCTAGATATTGATATCTTAATTGTTATACCTATCATAGCCATATTAGGACAAGTAGGCGACCTGGTAGAATCTATGCTAAAGAGAAACCACGGCGTAAAAGATTCAGGTCGTATGCTCCCCGGACATGGCGGGATACTTGACCGGATAGATGCCTTTCTCTTTGCTATCCCTGTACTTTATGTGTATCTTGCTGTATCCGTAATATAGAATTTATTGCAATAACTCAGTAAAGAATCCGGGTCCAGAGGGGGCCGAGTGACTAAAGTGATCTAAAATGCCCAAAGTGTCTAAAGTTAAGGAATTTTATGCCATTTTATCGAATAGAAGTGCGAAGCCCTACATTAATCCCGCCCGGGGCGGGACTCACTTCATGACCTTGATTTCTGGTAGGGCATAGGCCTATTTCTCTGGCTCTCGCAAAGCGGGGGGTTCCCAACTAACGATGAAAAAACTCGCCATATTAGGCTCTACAGGTTCTATTGGAGTAAATACCCTAAAGGTGGTCCAGGCCCGACCACAAGATTACAGGGTCATTGCCTTGGCCGCAGGCAGGAACATCGAACTCTTGTCGAAACAGATAGAAGACTTCCGGCCAATGGCCATTGCCGTTTTGGACGCAGGCCTGGCATCTGACCTAAAAGGCCTGCTTCCCAAGAGCTCACAGCCGGAGGTCTTTTTCGGAACCAAGGGATTCGTGCAGCTAGCCACCCTTGACGAGGTCGATACCGTTATTTCTGCTATGACAGGGGCCGTAGGACTTTTACCTACCTATAAAGCCATTAGGGCACGCAAGCACATCGCCCTCGCCAACAAAGAGACAATGGTGATGGCAGGCTCTCTTGTAATGGATGAGGCAGAAAGACAAGGCGTTTCGGTGCTTCCCATTGACAGCGAACACAGTGCAATTCTTCAGTCCCTCCAGGGCCATCCGAGGGAGGACTTGCGGCATGTGATCCTGACGGCATCGGGTGGCCCTTTCAGGCGTTCTACGCTCAAGGAAATGGCCAAGGTGGTCCCTGCCCAGGCCCTAAAGCACCCCAATTGGGATATGGGCCAGAAGATCAGTGTAGACTCGGCTACCATGATCAATAAGGGCCTTGAAGCCATTGAAGCAAAATGGTTTTTCAATTTGGCCATGGATCAAATCGAGATCCTTATTCACCCACAGAGCATTGTACATTCCATGGTGGAGTATAGGGATGGCTCTATCATCGCTCAAATGGGCATCCCTGACATGATTATTCCGATATCCTATGCCCTCTCTTTTCCACATCATGTGGAAAACAATCTCATCCCACTTCAACTTGACAAGGTAGGGCGTTTGACATTTGAAAGGCCTGACCTCAAGAAATTTCGGTGTCTCGCCCTTGCCCTCAGGGCGGCAGAGATAGGCGGTAGCATGCCTGCCATATTGAACGGCGCCAACGAGATTGCCGTCGAGGCCTTTCTTAAGGGTAAAATAGGATTTTTGGATATCCCTGACCTCATAGAAAAAACCATGGGCTCGCATAAGGCATGCACCATTAGTGACATTGATGACGTTATCGAGATTGATGCCTGGGCACGTGAGAACGTACAAGAATTGTTAAGGAATTGAGAGAAAATTATGAACTTTTTTCTTTATTACATACTACCGTTTGTCTTTGTCCTGAGTATTCTTATCTTTTTTCATGAACTCGGCCATTTTTTGGTTGCCAAATATTTTGGTGTAAAGGTCCTCAAATTTTCTCTGGGTTTTGGGCCCAAAGTGGTAGGGAGGAAAATTGGAGAAACGGAGTATCTCGTCTCTCTGGTCCCGCTAGGTGGGTACGTCAAGATGCTGGGGGAGAGCGATGACGAAGATGACACCCCTCTCAGCCCTGAAGATGAAAAAAGGTCTTTCAGTAATCTGCACGCCCTCAAGCGCATTGCTATCGTCAGCTCGGGTCCTTTTTTCAATCTTGTTTTGGCATTATTGATCTTTTGTGGCTTTTACTTGATCGCTGGGTATCAGGTGTTGACCCCGGAAATAGGTCAGGTCAGGGAAGACTCTCCTGCCCATAAGGCGGGTCTTTTGAAAGGAGACGTTATCACCTCTATTGGAGGCAGGCACATTGAGACCTGGTCAGAAATTAGAAAGGCAGTTCAGGATAATGGTGAGAAACCCCTGGAAATAACCTTTAACAGGGGAGCAAAGTCTTTGGCCTCCACCTTGGTCCCGGAAGTATCTGTGGTCAAAAATATTTTTGGGGAAGAGGTCAAAACGCCCCTTATCGGCATCGTCGCTTCAGGAAAAGTCGAGACAATCGAACTAAGTGCCCCAAATGCCATTATACAAGGTCTTTCAAAAACTTGGGAAATTATAGAATTGACATGCATGACCGTGGTCAAGCTCTTACAAAGGGTCGTTCCAATTAAGGCGGTAGGAGGTCCTATCTTGATTGGCCAGATGACAGGAGAACTTGCGCAAGAAAACTTGTCCTATCTGATACCCTTTATGGCCGTCATAAGCATCAATTTGGGCATCTTGAATCTCTTACCCGTACCAATCCTTGACGGTGGTTTTATTCTCTTTCTCTTAATAGAACTCGTCATTGGCAAACCTATCAGCATCAAAAAGAGAGATCTTGCGCAAAAGCTGGGACTGTTTCTTCTGATCACCCTGATGGCCGTGGTGATTTACAACGATGTGACAAGGATCTTGCAATGAATCTAGTTAAGAAAGGGTCCTAGCAGGTGATATTGGCCATAAATACGTCCACACTCCAATTCGGTCTGGCCCTCCTGGGAGAAGATGGTACAGTGTTTTCTGAATATATGAGCTCCGAACACAGTGGCCATTTCGGCAGTCTGATGCCGGCCCTCCATTTCCTGGTCAACACATCGGGACATGATATTCATGATCTCAAGGCACTAGTAATCGCGATAGGGCCAGGAAGCTTTACCGGCTTGAGGATAGGCCTTTCCACTGCCAAAGGTCTATGCGACTCTTTGGAGATACCTATCATTGGTATCTCCAGTCTTGAAGCCCTGGCGAGCCAGGTTCAATTCTCTGAACTGACCATAGCCCCCATTCTCGATTCAAGGAGAGGCGAATTTTTTGTTGCCCAGTTTACAAGGAGCGATAATAACGGCCTTATCAGAAACCAAGAGGATATCGCCCTAAGAATCGAGGACCTCCCCGACCTATTTTCAGAACAGACACTCTTTATCGGGAATGATTTTCCCAGTCAGGGGGAGGCTATTAAAAAGATCTTGGGGCCCCGGTGTCTACTGGCACCGCCTCACTGGTGGAACCTGAAGCCCTCTGCAGTTGGTGCATTAGGCATTGAGCGGTTTCGCGCCAGGGACTTTGACGACCCTCAGACACTCTCGCCCCTTTATCTTCGTCCGCCGGATATAAGACCAAATCCATATCCACTCTTAAATCGCCAAAATAATTGATAACTTAACATGTTATCTGAAAAAAGACCAAGCGAATAGTGAATGGTGATGTCTTTACCATTCGCTTGAAGCCGGCACTTTTTTGAAAAACGCCGAACTGCCAAAAATAAATATGGATATTGACAAGAAATTTCAATAGAATATAATATTGAAGAATATTAGTAACTATTCAGGTGGATAGACTGAAGGTAGAAGGCTAATAGGGGCAAATCATGTGTGATCATGTGCCTATGCGCCTGCCTCCCGTAACTGCGGCCCAGACAGATCATTGCAGGAGATGGTTGAAAAATACTTCGACCTTCAGCCTTCGACCTAAATAGCTGGGTAGTTACAAATATTAAAGTCTTTATTTGGGCCCTGTCTTCTGTGGTTTGTGGGCCGGTTTTCGATAGAAATCAAACAGTCATCAATCTCAAAAATTGGACGAGTCACATATTAATAATAAATGGCCACTGGCGAGGGAGGGCCTTCCTTTCGTATTTATTGGCCTCGTCTTGACCATCATTTTTTTATTTGTCGGCCACAACCTTTTCTCTATCTTGGCAGGTATCATTAGCGCCTTTGTTATCTTCTTCTTTAGAGATCCGGACCGCCAAAACTCCGCCTCCCATAAGGCGGTATTGACCCCGGCAGACGGTAAGATACTGGCAATTCAGCACCTCAAGGACAATAATAATACTTTGGATCAACCAGCTATAAAGATCAGTATATTCATGTCAATTTTTAACGTGCATGTAAACCGAATTCCCGTTGGAGGCGTCATCAAAAACATCACATATCACCCTGGCAAATTTTTCCCTGCCAATCTGGATAAGGCATCGAAATATAACGAAAACAATCTGATAACCTTAGAGACGGATGGTTCGCATAGGATCGCTTTTATCCAAATTGCGGGTATTATTGCAAGGCGTATTTCGTGCTGGGTCAGAGAGATAGAGCGCGTGGATGCAGGCCAGCGGTTCGGGCTCATTCGCTTTGGCTCTAGGGTAGAGGTCTACCTCCCTGAAAACTGCCGTATCACAGCTTACCCTGGTCAGAAAGTGAGGGCAGGAGAAACCATAATAGGATATTTGTCATGAGATCTAGACGAAAAAAGAAACGCAAGAAAGACAACAAAAGGGGCATCTATGTCTTGCCGAACTTGTTCACTTCCGCCAGTTTATTTAGTGGCTTTTATGCTATAATTTCCGCAATACAAGCGAGCTATGAGACAGCAGCCATCGCGATCCTTCTATCATGCGTATTTGACGCCCTTGATGGTAAGATAGCCCGATTTACCCACAGTACCAGCCATTTCGGCACCGAGTATGACTCCCTTTCAGACCTGGTCGCCTTTGGTGTGGCCCCTGGGATACTGGCCTTTCAGTGGGCTCTGGAACCATTTGGACGACTGGGCTGGCTGGCATCCTTTATGTATTTGACCTGTGGGGCACTGCGGCTAGCCAGATTTAACGTCCAAAAGGACACCGTGGAGCCCAACTATTTTAAGGGGCTGCCCATTCCTATGGGAGCCGCCTTTATATCATCGCTGATCCTCTTTTCAAACGCCCTTGGTGGCCTACCTGAATCACGACATATCCTAATCATCGTAATAATTTACGTCTTGTCCTTTTTGATGGTCAGCACTATAAAATACCCGAGTTTTAAGAACCTTGAACTAAAAAAACGGAAACCATTTAATGTATTGGTAAGTATAATTCTGATGCTGGTTGTGATTGCCTATAAGCCAAAAATTATGCTTTTTTTCATCCTCGTGCTTTATATTGCAGCAGGGCCTGTTGTTACTATCTATAGATCCAAGAAAAGGCGGGCCTTGGCCAAACTACTTTTGGAAGAGGCCCCGCCACTAAAAGAAAAGTAGCTACCCACGGCCTCCAGCCTCTATCAAGGCGCAAGTTCTTGACAAGGTGAAGGGTCGTTAATTAACTTAAAGGTATCTCAGATTTCATGGTATGAGGATTACAGGGGGTCAGGCCAAAGGCAGGATCTTGGCATCACTTAGAGGACGGGGCATCCGTCCCACTTCTGATAGAGTAAAGGAGGCAGTTTTTGACATCATCGGTCAAGACCTATCCGGGCAAATGGTGCTTGACCTATTTGCAGGAACAGGGGGTTTGGGGCTGGAGGCCTTGAGCAGGGGCGCCTTGCGTGCCGTCTTTATTGACAATTCACGAAAGTCCGTAGCCCTGATAAGGAAGAATCTTGGCCTTTGCGGGTACCTGGATTCCGGCAGCGTTCTGAGAAGGGACTTGACAAAGCCCTCCTTTAAAGGCTATGCCCTCTTTGGCAAAGAATTTGATTTAGTCTTTCTCGATCCGCCATACGGGAAAAATTTTCTACCTTCTCTGCTTGAGCGGCTTTCTACCAGCAACACCCTTTCATCTAGATCACACGTGGTTGCTGAATCATGGAAAACCGAGAGGCTGCCAGCCTCTTTTGGAAATCTCGAAATGGTAGATACACGCATATATGGCGATACCAGGATTAACATATACGCATACGAGGTAGACCAATGAAGGGTAGAACCGCTATCTATCCCGGCAGTTTTGATCCGATAACAAACGGGCATTTGGGCATTGTAAAACGCGCCCTGGAAATATTTGACAAAGTGATTATAACCATCCTGAGCAATCCTCAAAAGGCCCACCTATTTTCTATTAACGAGAGGGTCTCTATGATAACTCAGGCCCTCGAAGACACTCCCAATGTTGAGGTAGACACCTTTGACGGGTTACTAGTTGATTATGCAGTCAAGAAAGATTCAAATGTTATCTTGAGGGGACTACGGGCGCTCTCTGACTTTGAATATGAATTCCAGATGGCACTAATGAATCGAAAATTGAATCGAGATGTCCAGTCCATCTTTCTGATGACAGACTATAAGTGGTTCTATACCAGTTCTACGATCATCAAGGAGGCGGCAAGTCTGGGAGGTGATGTAAGTGGGCTTGTCCCCGAAATCGTAAACAAGAGCTTAAGGGAGAAATTCAAAAAGTCAAAAAATACTTGACACACGTTTTCCCATAGGCAATATTTCATGCGTAACTCTTATAAACTTGGTTTAACAGGGGCTATAATTTTTCGCCTTTCGGTGAACGCACGTCTATTTCCCTCGATTGCAGGTGTAAAAGGGGTTTCTCCCCTAGGTCAAGAGTAGACAAAAATCGCTAGTAGATTTTCACAACGTAACACTTTTTTGGATAGTGCTCTATTGTCGTTCCAAGGACGTAAAGTGTTATCCCACAACAAGCCCAAGATGAGGAGGAAAAGAGTTGGCACTGACCAAAGAAAAGATTATCAATAGTATATATCATCAGGTCGGACTCAGTAAAAGTCAGTCCCGTATGGTCGTCGAGAGGCTCCTCGAGACCATGAAACATACCATGGAAAATGGTGAGGATCTCTTAATCAGCGGGTTTGGCAAGTTCGTGGTAAAAAATAAGTCCGCAAGGAGAGGGAGAAACCCACAGACCACTGAAGACCTTCAATTGAGGGCGAGGAGAGTTGTGGTGTTCAAGATCTCTGGAGTGCTTCGAGAAAAGATCAATCAATCATCTAAAGCCTGATGATGAACGCCTCCTCAAAACCCATATTCTCTAGCCTCTTTTCGATTTCAGCGGCTTTTGTCAGGCTTTTTGATTTAGAAACGCTAACTCTATAAAGGTTGCCTTTGTCTTTTTGGTAAGAGGCACTAACATCCACAAACCCAAAAATGCCCTTTAGCCGATCAGCAAGCCGGAGGGCATTGTCTTTATTGCTGAATGCCCCCACCTGAACCGTAAATTGGCCGACATCGAGATCCTTAATTTCCACCACCGGTTTGATCCCCTCTGGCGATCTCAGGTTACCCACCTCTCTTCCGAGTGCAACGATTTTCACTTCAGCGACCCCCTGATCCACTATACCTATCTCCTTGGCCGCTGCATATGACAGATCAATGATTCTCCCCTTCACAAAAGGCCCGCGGTCGTTTATCCTGACAATAGTTCGCTTCTTGTTGGAAAGATTCAAGACCCTTACATATGTACCCAAGGGAAGGACCTTGTGCGCAGCGCTTTTCTTATGCATATCAAACACCTCGCCGCTCGCAGTAGGGTTCCCATGAAACCCTTCTCCATACCAAGAGGCCTTACCTACCTGCACAAAGCCCTGAGAATCAGGCAGGGGATAATACCTCTCTCCGTTTACCACGTAAGGTCTAAAAGAACCGTGTTCACCCCTTGCGGGCAATACAATTACCCTGCCGGGGGCATATTCATCAGGGCCGACATAAAGGCGTCTACCAGTACAGGCCGAAAATAATAGGACGACAAGCAGATTCAAGATGATGACGTTTTTCATGATAAATAAGGCTTCACGATATCTTGTTGCGAAATATTCGTTCTTGTAATAGCTTTTCACGGGGAACGATTTTTTTATATCACAAACCCTTTTTGTCCAGAAAGAAATTTTCATAGGCAGGTGTACTAAAGGCAACTTTTTTGACAGGAGGCAAAAATGCTTGATGTAGAAATTCCAGGGTTTGGCCCAGTCAAGCTGGAGCACCTTGTTTCTGATTTTACAGGTACGTTGTCTGTAGATGGAAGGCTCTTACCTGGAATGAAAGAGGGGCTAAACGAGATCGCAAAATTCCTAAAGGTCCATATATTGACAGCCGATACCTTTGGCATGGCCAAATCAGAGCTCAAGGGTATCGACTGTATCATACATATTCTCGCTGGTTCTTCCCACGATGTGCAAAAAGAGAACTATATTGAAGATCTTGGCGCGGCAAAGGTGGTGGCGCTGGGAAACGGCAACAATGACCGGAAGATGCTAAAGGCCGCAAGGGTCGGCATTGCCGTCTCTGAGGGGGAGGGCTGTTCCGTGGATGCCATAAAAGCGGCCAATATCCATGTGAATAGGGCCGCGGATGCCATCGATCTCTTACTCAAAACCAAAAGGTTAAAGGCGACCCTTCGTTTCTAGACCTATGACTCGAACTTTCATGGCCTTAGTATCTCACGAGCGGCAACAACCCTCATAATTTGATTGGTCCCTGTATAGATCTGGATGAGCTTTGCGTCACGCATCATCCTCTCTAAGGGATAATCCTTCATATAACCATAGCCGCCCATGACCTGGACCGCATCCGTAGTGACGCGCATTGCCGTATCTGAGGCAAAAAATTTGGCAATAGCGCAAAATTTGGTGGCCTGGTTCTTCTTCTGTTTGTCAAGGTATCTGGCTGCCTGATAGGTCAATAGACGCGCAGCCTCTGTGTTGGCTACCATATCTGATATCATAAACTGGATGGCCTGAATTTTTGAGATGGGCCGACCAAACTGAACCCTTTCCTTGGAATATTTGACCGCTTCGTCAATTGCTCCCTGTGCAAGTCCAACGGCCTGAGAGGCGGAAAACAGGCGGCTATTATCCAGGGCCTCCATCATATTTGGGAACCCATCTCCCTCCTCACCAATCCTGTTTTCTACCGGCACTGACAGGTCCTCAAAAAATAATTCTGAATTAATGGACCCCCTCATGCCCATCTTGTTCTCATTCTTGCCGTAAACGAGTCCCTCCGAGCCCCTCTCTACCACAAAAACACTCATGCCTTTGGCCTTTTTATCCGGATCTGTATACGCATACACACATAGTACGTCAGCCACACTTCCAGCGGTAATAAAACATTTCTGTCCATTAAGAATATATACATCGCCTTTACGGACTGCACGTGTCCTCATGGCCAGGACATCAGATCCGGCCCCAGGTTCGGTCGCCGCGAACGCGGATAGTCTTCCCTTGGCCAAACCGGGTAGATACTTATACTTAAGCTCTTCATCTCCACCGTTAAGCAATGGGAGCATGCCATCTGCCTGGGCAATCAAAATCAGTGCGGACGAGGCGCAAATCTTTGCGATCTCCTCCAGAATCATGGCGAAGAGCAGGTATTCTGCCCCGATCCCTCCGTACTTTTCAGGAAGAAGGGGCGTCAAGATACCGTTTTCGGCAAAGATCTTTACTGTGTCCCATGGAAATTCACCCCTCTCATCTATCTCCGCACTCCTGGGCTTTAGCCTCTCTTGGGCAATATCCTTGACAGTATTAAGAATCATCCTCTTCTCTTCACTAAGATCTATCATTGAATCCTACCTCCACTATCCCGTCCAGTACACTAACGACTGCAGACCTCGAAACCTCCTCCAGGCAGCCGGCCCCTGCTTTTTTAAAAGGAAATTCCTCGCTCCTCTAAAAGCTGACGTCCCACCACCATTCTCTGTATCTGGTTTGCCCCCTCAAATATCTGGGTCAATTTGGCGTCGCGAAACATCCTCTCAACAGGGAAATCCTTACAATAGCCATAACCTCCCAGGATCTGCACGGCATCGGTGGTAATACGTACTGCGGCATCACTGCAAAAATATTTTGCCATGGAAGACAACTTGGTATTCCGTTTTCCCCTATCCCTCAGACGAGCCGCCCTTATCATCAGGCCCCGCCCTGCTTCAATATAGGTCCATGCGTCGGCTACCATGAATTCAATGGCCTGATGTTTTATCAGAGGTTTCCCAAAGGTATATCTATGCGATGCATACTCCACCGCTGTTTCAATTGCCGATTCAGCGATCCCCAGGGCCAGGGCTGCGACACCAGGTCTGGACATATCAAAGTCTTTCATTGCAATCCTAAAGCCGTCACCCTCGTTACCCAAAAGATTTTCGGCAGGCACGTGAACATCTTCAAGTATAACGTCCTGCGTGTTACTGCCCCGGAAACCCAGCTTGTCTTCCTTTTTTCCCCGGCTCACGCCCTTACTGTTCATCTCGAGAACAAAAAAAGTGAATTTATCTTGACCCACTTTACATAGAACCGTTGCCAGAGAAGCAACCCCGCCATTCGTTGCAAATGATTTTCTGCCGTTTAAGACATACTCACCTGCCATCTTTGTGGCCTTGGTTCGAATCGCCGAGACGTCGGAGCCCGCAGAGGGCTCCGTTATCAAGTAAGCCACTAATTCTTTGCCAGTTCCCAGGCGCGGCAAGAAACGCCCTTTCTGTTCCGGCGAACCCGCTTCGAGTATGGGAAAACTTCCTACGGCCTGGATAATAATAGCAAGGGCTGAGGAAGCGCATGCCTTCGCGACCTCTTCCGTGCAAAGGCAAAACATCAGGCATGGGTCTTCGCCTATGCCTCCGTACTCCTTTGGAAGATAAATCTGGAAAAGGCCCATGTCGGCCAATATATTGGCGACATCCCATCGAAATTCTCCCTCACGGTCAATCTCGGCCGCTAAAGGGGCGATCTGTTCTCTGGCCATCCTTTTTACATTTTCTATAATAATCCTTTGTTCCTCTCTTAGCTCAAGCATAATTAAAAAATCCTTCCTTCATATTCGGTCAGCTCTGTTGCTATCTGCTTCACCATCTGACCATATTCGTAGCTCCTATTCTGCTCCTTTAACCTGAAGGAGGGGCAGACAATGGCAATACAGGCCTTAATCATACCTGATTTGTCATAAACGGGGGCGGCAATGCGAGATACCCCCTCCCTCATTTCCTCTATGTCCACCGCGTACCCATCTATCCTCACCTTCTCGATCTCCTTTTCCAACTGATCAAGGTCTTGAATGGTATGTCGCGTCAGTTTTGGGAAACCCAGCTTTTTCATGATCTCGCGAACCCTCTGCCTTTCAATATGTGCCAGATAGACCTTCCCTGGTGCAGTGGCATGAAAATAGGGCATAACGCTCCCTGGATGGGAATAAAGGTAAATTGCATCAGGGCCGCTCACCTGGTCAACTAGGACCAACTGGTCACGGATCCGCACATCCAGCTCGGCGGTTTCACCGGATACCTCGGCCAGTTTTTTGAGATATCCCCTGGCATGAGATCTAAAGTGACCGCCGCTAAACACGATATTCCCCATGTACATCAATTTGAAACCGAGGCGATAAGTGTGTCTCTTTTTGTCGAAAAGGGTATAGTTGTTTTCGGTTAAGACCTTAACTATGCGCCATAAAGAAGCGGGAGGTATATTGAGCTTTTCGGACAACTCAGACTGGGTCATTTCATATGGGTCTTCACTCAGGGCCTCAAGGACCTGTAAGGCCCTGCTCAAGGCCGGGACCCCAGATTTTCCTTTATCTATCATATATGGGAGTATCCTTTCAAATATGATATAATACCGCCATTACTGTGCATGTCAAGTCAAATATTAGGCCATGTACCTTTTGTGCCACCAGTTCCACATGGGGAGATTAATGTGGAGCTTCGCTCTTGTATTCTATAAAAAAGGGGCAGAAGGCTTTTTCTGACGCTCCGGGCGCTGACCCAAAAAAAGATTGACTTCCCGCATCGACATCTATATCATATATGGCAATTTATTTTCACATATAGTAACATCTTAGATATTTGAAAAATAGTCCGTAAGGGACATCCTTTTCCCTGCCAAAGGAAGAAAAACAATGATTTCCCAATATGCTTGACAAAAAGATAGGGTTCGCATAGCCTTCTATTTATAGTTATATTGTAACTATAATGTGATTATATGTGCGCCACCCCAATATTGACAGTCTAGTAAAAGATCACGAAACCGTCATGGCGGACTTGATCCGGCATCCACAACATGTTAAAATCACCGGATTCACGCTCCCCGATCAGGGTCGAGGACAAGCCTCGCGGGAATGACGAAAACGGGCACTTTCCGACTTTTTACGAGGCCATCAATATTCATACCCCATAGTACCTTTTAAATAGGTTTGGGTTCAAAACGGGCAGAAAATTTTGTGGATATGGTAAACGGAGCGAAGCGACACCTTAACTTTAGTCACTTCGAACCCTGGCCCAGACCTGGTTAATTGGTCCCTTTGTGTAAAATTTCCGGACGTAGTATTCCGCAGGATCGTGTCTAGAATGCTCATCAGGGCGCACCAGAGCGGGCTTTAGTTCAATTTAGGCACTTTTCCGGTTCATCCGGGTTAGGTATCAGATATGAGACTCCAAGGAAAGATAGCCCTGGTGACAGGGAGCAGCAGAGGCGTGGGTAGGGCAGTTGCCCTCGCCTTTGCCAGGGAAGGAGCAAAGGTCGTTGTTAACTATGCCTTGAATAAAGATGCCGCCGATAAGGTAGTTGAAGCCATTCACGCGGCCGGGAGCGAATCTGTCGCTATCAGGGCGGATGTGGCAAATAAACCAGAAGTTGAAACCCTTGTGGGTAACACTATCGAGGCGTTTGGGAAGATCGACATCTTGGTGAACAATGCCGGATTTACCAAACCCGCCCTGATGCTAAAAATGACCGAAGACCAGTGGGACCAGGTGGTTGACATTCACCTGAAGGGGGCCTTCCTGTGTTCCCAGACCGCTGGACGTCATATGAAAGGACAGAATTATGGGAAGATCATAAACGTCACCTCCGTGGCGGGCCTGGTGGGAACGGTGGGCCAGATCAATTACAGCGCGGCAAAGGGTGGCGTAATCAGCATGACAAAATCCACTGCCCGCGAGCTTGCTCGCTACAATGTCTGCGTAAACGCCATCTCCCTGGGTATTGTGGCTACAGACATGACAGAAAAGATAAGGACGGACGAAAGGCTTAAGGAAATCTATATGAATCGCATTCTTATGAAACGCTTTGCTGAGGCGAACGATATTTCTCCCGCCTTTGTATTCCTTGCCTCAGATGAAAGCAACTACATCACCGGACAAATACTGTGTGTTGACGGTGGATATGGCATGATTTAGATAAAGGAGGCAAAAAATGGGAACAGTGCCGGATAAGATCCTGACGTGGCAGATGGTAAGGCCCACGTCTTATGAAAAGGACAGTGATAAGAAAGTTCCAGGCAAGATAGAAAAGCGAGAGATTCCCGTGCCCAAGTTGATGTCCGATGAGGTCCTTGTTGAAGTGGCGGGTTGCGGGTTGTGTCATACAGATATGGGTTATTTTTATGACGGGGTCCCAACTGTTGAAAGCCCTCCCCTCACCCTTGGCCATGAGATCTCCGGAACGGTAGTGGCTGGTGATGAGAACTGGATTGGGAAAGAGGTGCTTATTCCTGCCGTAATGCCTTGCCGCCGGTGTCATCTTTGTAAAACCCGGCGCGGCAATCGTTGTCTTAATCAAAAAATGCCGGGGAACAGTCTGGGGATCTATGGGGGTTTCTCCAGCCACATCCCCGTGCCCAGCATAGATCTGTGCGAGATCAAAAAACGAGGAGAAATATCCCTGTCTCACCTTTCAGTTGTGGCAGATGCTGCTACCACCCCCTATCAGGCCGCAAAGAGGGCCTGCCTAGAAATAGGAGACCATGTGATTGTCATAGGGGTAGGGGGTGTTGGACAATATATGGTACAGGAGGCCAAGGCCCTTGGCGCCAGTACGGTCATTGCCATTGATATCGTTGAGCAGCGTCTGCAAAAAATGCTCTCTTTTGGCGCCGATTTTATCATAAACTGTACCGATAAGGGCCCCAGAGATGTCTCCAAGGATTTCAGGGCAATCCGGAAACAGAACCAATTCCCGAATTACGGCTGGAAGATCTTCGAGGCTACAGGCACAAAACCCGGGCAGGAAATCGCCCTGAATCTACTTGGATTCACTGGAAAATTGATCATTGTAGGTTTCGGGCTTCAAAAAGTAGAATATTCCATCAGCAGGCTTATGGCATTTGATGCTGAAATAATAGGCACCTGGGGATGTCTTCCTGAGTATTATCCGCAGGTCCTGGAGATGGTCCTTTCCGGGAAGATCAAAATAGGGCCCTTTGTGGAGACGCGGCCCATGAGCACAATTACCGAAACCTTTGAAGAGGTCCATAAGGCAGGGTCCCCGGATAGACGGATTGTATTTATTCCTGATTTTTAGGGAATGGCTGCCCGGCCCCGGATGCTTGGCCCCAAACCCCAGAAGAAAGAGGAGGAATACATTATGGCTTTGGAATGGATACCAAGGGATGATGAAAAGAAGGATCATCTATTACACACCGACGCACATTGGGGTTCAGAGGCACCATGTGCCGTTTACGAAAAGAGACCCTTAAAAGACCCGGATGGAAAGACGGTGGAGGGCCTTTACGTCGCCTGGATTCGCCTCAACAATCCTGACCAGTATAATTCTTATACAACTGAAATGGTCAAAGGAGTGATTGCCGCCTTTGAGAACGCCTCCCTGGATAGAAGCGTTATTGCAACCGTTTTCACCGGCACTGGACCGTATGCCTTTTGTTCCGGCGGGAATACAAAGGAATACAGTGAATTTTACAGTATGAGATGCGATGAATACGGCCAGTACATGGAGCTCTTTAATCACATGGTGGACGCCATTCTGGCCTGTAAAAAACCGGTGATCTGCAGGGCCAATGGAATGAGAGTGGCAGGGGGCCAGGAAATTGGTATGGCCTGTGATATTACCGTTTCCTCAGATCTGGCCATTTTTGGCCAGGCAGGTCCACGGCATGGCTCGGCGCCCGATGGCGGCTCATCAGATTTCCTGCCCTGGTTTCTAAGCATTGAAGACGCCATGTGGAACTGTATCTCTTGCGAAATGTGGTCTGCGTACAAAATGAAGGCCAAGGACCTCATCACTAAATGTGTCCCCGTCCTTAAAGTAGATGGAAAATGGGTCCGCAACCCAATGGTCATCACCGATCGATACATAGAGGATGGAGAGATTGTTTATGGAGAGCAAAAAAAAGGTGAGGAATTCAAAGACGCTCGCGCCTTTGTCAAAAAACATCAGCCCAATGCCGATTTTGAGCTTTTGGATGGAGAAGTCGATAAGATTGTCTGGACATTCGCCAACCTATTCCCCGGCTGTCTTATCAAGTCAATTGATAGCATACGGGCAAAGAAGAAATTCTTCTGGGATTATTCCAAAAACTATAACAGACACTGGCTTGCCGCCAATATGGGTGGTGAGGCCTTCCTGGGCTTCGGGGCCTTTAATACCAGAAAAATTACAGGTAAAGATACCATAGATTTCCTCAAATTTCGCCAAAACATTGCTGAATGCAAGAAATGGGATATGGATATGTTCGAGGAAGTGATGAGAAAACCCCGGGAGTAGCTACGAGCTTACGCCCGTGGCACTTTAAGATGAGGCGAGGCCTTGAGGCCTTTTCTGAATGACTGCCGGGAGGGGCAAAGGCCGGCAGACGGCCTATTTCTACGAAAGGAATACGTGACGCATGAACTACCAACACATCGAAGCCGAGGTCGGAGATGGTCTGGGGACCATAACACTGAATCGCCCACCGTTGAATGTCTTGAATATTGCAATGATGGAAGAGATCAACGACGTATTGCGCAAATGGCAGGATAGGCAGGATATGAAGGTCGTGCTATTTCGGGCAAGAGGGAAATGCTTTTCTGCCGGGGTGGACGTTAGTGAGCATATGGGAGACCTGGCCCCAATAATGATTGAAGTCTTTCACGGCATGTTCCGTCTCATGGACAAACTCGAAATTCCTACAGTGGCTTCAGTTCATGGGTCCTGTCTGGGAGGAGGGTGCGAACTGGCCATCTTTTGTGATATGGTAGTAGCAGCACAAAGTGCCACGTTCGGGCAGCCCGAAATCCTTGTAGGTGTCTTCCCCCCTATTGCCGCTCAAATCATGCCCAGAATCATAGGACGAAAGGCGGCAATGGATTTGATACTGTCTGGAAGAACCCTCTCGTCTGAAGAGGCAGGCCGAATCGGATTGGTCAATAAGGTATCCTCGGAAAAAGAACTGGAATCGACCACCAGTGAATTCCTAAAACCCTACCTGAAATTGAGTGCGGAGGTCTTGAGAAAGGCCAAGAAGGCAATTATGGCCGGGTTGAGGGACGACTTTGAGGATTCTCTGAAGGTCATAGAAGACATATACCTAAAAGAGCTAATGAAGACAGAGGACGCCCACGAGGGCCTAAGGGCCTTCGTGGAGAAAAGAAGGCCCGTGTGGAAAAATAGATGAATAGCCCAAAAAAAATGCTGATCGCGGCCCAAATAATTAATTTGAGCTTGACACCTAATAATCTTTTCCCCTAATATCCCGAGAAAAATGAATTTCAATCATAAAAAAAGGCCTAAACAGCCATTACATACATTCAATGCGGAAATGAAAAACGCACTTTATAAGATAGTAATCAACAACGTTACCGACTATTGCTATCAGAATTGCCTGGACTATTTTTCAAATGACGCCGCAATATTGGACGTGGGAATCGGCAACGGGGTGATGATGAAGCATTATCACCGCATTATCAAATCCAAGTGCCTCAAGATAACCGGAATCGATATCAACAAAAACTATCTGCATCACTGCGAAAATCTCATCAAGGCCTACGCTCTTGAAAGATTCGTAGAAATCTATCACAAATCAGTGGAATGCTATGAACCGCCGAAAAAAGGCTACTTCGATTTCGTTCTCTTTAGTATGAGCTTCATGCTGTTCAGTAATCAGGAACTGGTACTCGATCAGGCAAAGGATTGGATCAAACCTGGAGGCAAAATCGTATTCTTTCAAACCATGTTCAAAGACAGATTCCGCCTGATGGAGTTCATTAAACCAAAGCTCAAATATGTTACGACCGTTGATTTCGGCACGGTGACCTATGAGAAGGATTTTTTTTCACTATTGGAAGGAAAAAAGCTGTCAGTCTGTGAAGACAGGCTGATAAAAAAGGAATGGTTTAAGGGCGAGTATAGAATGATCGCGACACATATCGAGAATGGAAGAAAGAATACTAGCCCTGTCAGCCCTCACTAATCTTGTTTTTGATATAATCTATTATCTCTCCAGTCCTGGTTCCGGGACCAAATATCTCCGCAATGCCAGAGTCTTTCAAGGAAGGGATATCCTCCTTAGGTATAATCCCTCCACCAATGACAAGGATATCATCGACCCCCTTTTCCTTTAACAGTTCCATAACCTTTGGAAACAGATAATCATGGGCGCCGGAGAGGATACTCATGGCAATAACATCCACATCTTCCTGAATTGCAGATTCAACAATCTGGGCAGGGGTCTGCCTCAGCCCCGTATATACTACTTCCATGCCTGCATCCATCAGGGCGCTGGCCACCACCTTGATTCCCCTGTCATGCCCGTCAAGCCCCGGTTTTGCTGCCAACACTCTAATCTTCTTGCCTTTTCCCATGTCTAAAGCTCTCCTTCTTGAACTATTACTCACACCCCCAGGGTGCTAACCTGTTGGTATTCGCCGAATACACCTCTCAGGACATCACATATCTCTCCCAGGGTGGCATATGCCCTTACCGCCTTCAATATAGGGGGCAAAAGGTTCCCCCTGCCTTCTGCTGCAAGCATTAAACCGTCTAAGGTATTTTTCACATCTTCATTGTCCCTTTCAGACCTGAGCCTTTGAAGACTCTCGATCTGGGCAACCCGGACGGCAGGGTCCACTCTTAAGAGATTGCCGGGTTGCTCCTCTTCCACCTGGAAGCGATTTAGACCAACCACTGTCCTCTCCCCCTTTTCTACCTCGCGCTGATATTTATAGGCACTGTCCTGAATCTCTCGCTGGATATAACCCTTTTCAATGGACGCCACCGCACCTCCCATATCGTCTATTTTCCTGATATATTCCTCGGCCCTTTCACATATTTCGTTGGTCAGGCTCTCCAAATAATAAGATCCGGCAAGGGGATCCACCGTATCTGTAACTCCCGTCTCACATGCGATCAACTGTTGTGTGCGCAGGGCTATCTGAACGGCCTCCTCTGATGGCAGACACAGGGCCTCATCCATGGAATTTGTATGGAGAGACTGTGTGCCCCCGAGTACCGCGGCCAAGGCCTGAAAGGCAACCCTGACTATATTGTTCTTGGGCTGTTGCGCCGTTAGAGTACAGCCCGCCGTCTGGGTATGAAAGCGAATCATCATTGATTTGGGATTCGTGGCATTAAATCTCTCCTTCATAACCTTGGCCCATAACCGGCGCGCGGCCCTATACTTGGCTATTTCCTCAAAAAAGTCCTGATGGGCGTTGAAAAAGAAGGAGAGTCTAGGGGCGAAGCTATCTATATCTAGTCCTGCCTTAAGGGCCGCCTCCACATACGATATACCGTTGGCCAGTGTAAAGGCCACCTCTTGAACGGCGGTGGACCCAGCCTCTCTGATGTGATAACCACTGATACTGATTGTGTTCCATTGAGGTACCTTCTCAGCACAATAGGAAAATATGTCCGTGATAATCCTCATTGAAGGCTTTGGAGGAAATATATAGGTCCCTCGAGAGGAGTATTCCTTTAGGACATCATTTTGTATGGTACCCCTCAATCCTTGTGCCGGAATCCCCTGTTTTTCAGCCACGGCTATATACATGGCCAACAGGACCGCTGCAGGCGCATTGATGGTCATGGAAGTACTTACCTTATCAAGGGGTATCTCCCTGAACAAGACCTCCATGTCCTTAAGTGAATCAATGGCCACTCCTACTTTTCCCACCTCGCCGATAGCCATTTCATGGTCAGAATCATAGCCTATCTGAGTGGGAAGATCGAATGCCACAGACAACCCTGTCTGTCCTTGTTCCAATAGAAACCGATACCTCCTGTTAGATTCCTCGGCAGTGGCAAATCCAGCATACTGCCTCATCGTCCAGTACCTTCCCCTGTACATGGTAGGCTGAACGCCCCTGGTAAAAGGGTATTGCCCTGGAAAACCAATCCCTGTCAGATAATCGGTATCCATTACGTCAAGCGGGGTATAGAGTCTCTTTATGGGAACCCCTGAAGTATTGACAAACCCCTGCCTCCTTTCCGGCCGTTTGCTCAACTTTGACTTTACGTTCTCTGACCATTCCTCAAACGCCTTTGGCAAAAGTCCTTGGTCTTTTTTATCAGACATGCCACATATTCCTCCTATCATGATCTCATCAGAAGCAAAGAATCCGGGGCCTATTCAGGCACGCATCCTGTGAATGATTGATGGAGGGCAGGGCCATGCGGTCCTGCCGGATTTATTTTCAAATAGCGAGACGGTTGGTTATTGCGTTTTGATAATATATCACCAACCCCACGCTGTCAAATTGGGCCTTGACAAAGACCGCCAGCTTTATTATAGGTACGCATCCTTACCCCTTGTGGCAGGTCTTTAATTATATTAACACTTATGACTACTTAAGCCTCTACTGGGAGCAAAACCGGTATGACCGCCAACGAAATATTAGACATGTTATACGGCATCCTTTACACCACCGGTGTATTCAACTTCCACTGGAAGATTATTATCATGTGGGGGGTAGCCAGTCTATTCATTTACCTGGCCATTGGAAAAAAGTACGAACCACTCCTCCTGCTTCCCATCGGTTTCGGTATCTTTATCGTCAATTTTCCTCTTGTCCCTTTGATGGGACATTACCACGGTCATGGCCAACTCCTGAGGATATTTTATCACTATGGGTTAGAGTGGGAGGTAATCCCCTGTGTTATCTTTCTGGGTCTGGGCGCCATGACGGATTTCGGGCCTCTCATTGCCAATCCAAAGACCCTTTTGATCGGCGCTGGGGCACAACTAGGGGTTTTTATCACCTTTACCGGCACGATATTGGCCGGATTTACCCTCAAGGAAGCCGCGTCAGTGGGTATCATCGGTGGCGCCGATGGCCCTACAACCATCTATTTGACCCAGCACCTGGCCCCTCAGCTACTGGGTCCGAATGCCCTTGCCGCCTATTCTTACATGGCCATGGTCCCACTCATCCAACCCGCCATAATGAAGTTAATGACCAGCAAAAAGGAAAGAAAGATCCGCATGCGTCAGCTAAGGCCGGTCTCAAGGCAGGAAAAGATCCTTTTCCCCCTGGTAACAGCAGGCATAATTGCGCTTCTTGTACCTGCGGTCACCCCTCTTATGGGCATGTTCATGCTGGGTAACCTTATGAAGGAAAGTGGTGTGGTGGGCAGGCTAACTGATACGGCCCAGGGATCACTTATGAACATCGTGACTATTTTCTTGGGCGTTTCGGTGGGTGCCACCATGTACGCAGACAAATTCCTGAGCTGGAAGCCGCTCTTCATTTTCGGACTGGGCCTCATTGACTTTGCGGTCTGCACGATTGGTGGGATCTCAACTGTCAAAATCATGAACCTCTTTCTAAAGGAAAAAATTAACCCCCTGATCGGCTCAGCAGGCGTATCAGCAGTGCCTATGGCAGCGCGTGTCTCTCAGATGGAAGGGCAGCGCTATGATAAGACAAACCACCTTTTAATGCATGCAATGGGGCCGAATCTGGCCGGCGTAATTGGTTCAGCAGCAGCGGCTGGTATGTTTATCGCCATGTTTGACTGAGATTCGTCTGGTCCATCAAAAACAGGGTTTTCCGGTAATTTTGGGCGGCAATGAAGGAAGGTGAAAAATGAAGGCCTGTTCGCTTCTACTCTTGGTTTTATCGTTGCTCTTTCCCGCTCAATCGGGTGCAAGGGAGTTTCTCGGGGCTCCTGTTATCCCCCAAGGGCAGACCATCGAGAAAACGGCCACACGATTGAAATTATCCACCGGCTTATCGCATGATGATGTGCTCGCATTCTATAGGAATGCCTTAAAGGGTTATGAAAACATCAGGTTTCGAGAGTGGGAAGATACCACCTATATTGAAGACGATGGCAGCCGTGACTGGCACTCGATCACCATATCAAAAGGCAACCCGAAGGAGACGACCGTAATCATAGCCAAGGATAGCTGGACATGGATTATGGGGACACTTCTCCTCCGATTCGTGGGTGTCTTTGTGGTATTGCTCGTCGTGTTCCTGGGAATGTCACTATCCGGAAGCATTATATCCAGGTCTGTAAAAAGGATCGAGGCAAGAAACACCGCCCGCGATAAGCAGTGACCAAACTCCCTTAGAGGGGGATATTGCCATGCCTTCTCTCAGGGATGGAATCCTTTTTGTTTTGAAGCATCATCAAGGCATCGATCAGTCTGGGCCGCGTTTCCTCCGGAAGGATGACGTGATCAATATAGCCCAGTTCCGCCGCCCTATAGGGACTGGCGAAATTGTTTCTGTACTCTTCCACCAGTTTCTTTCTAATTGTGTCCGGGTCGTCTGACTCGGCGATCTCCTTCCTGAAGATAATGTTTACGGCGCCCTCAGGCCCCATTACAGCGATCTCGGCAGTAGGATAGGCATAGTTGATGTCCCCTCCATGGTGCTTGCTGGACATGACGTCGTATGCACCACCATAGGCCTTTCTTGTCACTACGGCAATCTTTGGCACCGTGGCCTCGCAATAGGCATAGATAACTTTTGCACCGTGCTTGATAATACCGCCATACTCCTGGTTGACCCCGGGCAAAAATCCAGGAACATCCACAAATGTCACCAGGGGCATATTGAATGAGTCACACATCCGAACAAATCTGGCACACTTTACAGAGGCGTTGACATCTAGGCATCCCGCAAGCGATCTGGGTTGATTGGCAACAACCCCAACTGCGATGCCGTTCAAACGGCCAAAACCGACAACCATATTTGTTGCATAACGTCTCTGGACCTCTAAGAACTGGTTATTGTCCAATACTGTCGTGATAATTTCCTTAATATCATAGGGAACCCTGGGGTTGACAGGCACCACCTTGTTCAACGACTTGTCTGTCCTGCCAGGATTATCGGTGCACTCCACAACCGGGGAGATTTCTCGGCAATTTTGGGGGAGGAATCCAAGGATCTCCCTTACCCTATCCAGGGCTGCTTGATCAGAATCCTCATCAAAGTGCGCAACTCCGCTTTTTGTATTATGGGTTAAAGCTCCACCAAGTTCCTCAGGAGACACCTCCTCGGAGGTGACCGCCTTTATGACCTGTGGGCCGGTGATAAACATGTTGCTGGTCTTTTTGACCATGATGATGAAATCTGTAAGCGCAGGTGAGTAAACAGCGCCCCCTGCACAGGGCCCCATAATGACGGATATCTGAGGGACCACACCGGAGGCCCAGACATTTCTCTTGAAAATTTCCCCATAGCTTCCCAGGCTCACAACGCCTTCCTGTATCCTTGCACCGCCCGAGTCATTCAATCCTATAATTGGTGCCCCATTCTTGAGCCCTAGGTCCATTATCTTGCAGACTTTCTCGCCAAAGGGCCCGCTCAGAGATCCTCCGAATACCGTGAAATCCTGGGAAAAGACGAATACATGTCTGCCGTTGATGGTGCCGTAGCCGGTCACAACTCCATCACCGGGAATCTTTTTCTTTTCCATTCCAAAATCGTGACACCTGTGGACAACAAATTTGTCGATTTCGCAAAAACTCCCTTCATCAAGGAGATAATCAATCCTTTCCCTTGCGCTCATCTTGCCCTTGGCGTGCTGCTGGTCAATGCGCGCTTGACCACCTCCGATCTCGGCCTCACGGTTTCTTCTTTCAAGCTCCTTGATTTTATCTTCAATGTCCATTAAGGGACCTCCAACCCTTGACCGACTGCGGAAAATCTTGTGATGAATACCACAGAGATTTCAAACTTATTTAGACCCGCAACTCTTTATTGGTAATGATCACTCAATTACTACCAGCACTGCATCCGCCTCAACGGCATCACCTTTTGCGCATCTCACCTCTTTAACTGTACCGGAGGTCTCAGAAACCACTGGGAGTTCCATCTTCATTGCCTCAAGGATTATGACCTCGTCCCCCTCATTTACGGTATCACCTGGTTTTACCTTGACATCGATTACCTTTCCCCCCATGGGGGCAGTAATTTCGCTCACAATCGATACCTCCTATTATGATTTTTTCACAGAGCACCTCTCGTCAATACCCTCTCGGAGAAAAACACTTTAAAAGGCCCGAAGTGTAGAGATTCCAAGGTCCTTTTCGTGAGAGGTTCATATAACATTTAGCGCATCCCTCTTGTCAAGAACAATATCTCCTATTCTGCTTGAGAAGGGCCCTGGGCAATCATTCAAGCCAAATTAAGCAACCACGCCATGGATGTGCATTTTTACGCCGAATTAAAATTCTAATCGCTGCACCAGATACAGATTTCTTGACACGAGATGCTAAATTATCTAGTCTTATCCCGGTATCACCCCTGGTCACGAAAATCAGGGCCAACACGCTTGAATTATTAAAAGACCTATAGCTTTAAGGGCCAAAGGAGGACCACTATGCCGGTCTACAAGTGGGTTGCACAAACCAAAAAGGGCAGAACAATCAAAGGCGAACTGGAAGCAGGTAACGAAAAAATAGCCTTGCTCCAGTTGAAGCGGCGTAACCTAACTGTCAAAAAAATAAAGCCCAAGCCTAAAGATCTATTTGCAAATGTTTCATTCATGCAACCCAAAATCACCACCAAGGATCTCGTTGTCTTTACCAGACAGTTTTCTACCATGATAGATGCAGGCCTCCCCCTCGTCCAAGGCCTTACTATCCTCTCTCAGCAAACTGAAAACAAGACTTTCAGGGCAATTCTCCAGCAGGTGACAAAGGATGTGGAAGGGGGCTCAAGCCTCGCTGATGCCCTTGGAAAACACCCCAAGGTATTTGACAACCTCTTTGTAAATTTGGTCGCTGCAGGAGAAGTCGGCGGAATATTGGATACAATTCTGCAGCGCCTTGCCAACTACATAGAAAAAGCGGAAAAACTCAAGACCCAGATCAAAAGCGCCCTGACTTATCCTATAGTTGTATTATGCATCGCGATTGTGGTTATAGGGGTTATTCTGGTTTTTGTGATCCCGGTTTTCGAGGATATGTTCTCAGGGATGGGCGCTGCGCTTCCGGCCCCTACCCAGTTAGTGGTCAACATGAGCCGCTTCCTGAAAGGGAACATCCACTATATCATTGGTGCCGTTATCGTCATGATCTTCCTGTTTAAAAAATACAGGAACTCACTTTCGGGAAGAAAAAAAATAGACGCCCTTTCGCTCAAATTACCCGTATTTGGAACTTTGCTGAAGAAGGTAGCCGTTGCCCGATTTACTCGTACATTAGGGACAATGATTACCAGTGGCGTACCTATTCTGGATGCCCTGGAGATCGTGGCCAAGACAGCGGGTAATGTTGTCCTTGAAGAGGTAATCTTTGAGGTCCGCGCAAATATTGCTGAAGGCCAGACTATTGCTGAGCCACTTTCTGAAACCGATATATTTCCAAGCATGGTGGTACAGATGATCTCCGTCGGCGAGGCGACGGGGGCACTTGATACTATGCTCGAAAAGATTGCCGATTTTTATGATGACGAGGTAGACGCCGCGGTCGATGCCCTCACATCCATGCTAGAACCCTTGCTCATGGTCTTCCTTGGCGGCTCCATAGGTGGGCTGGTGATAGCCATGTATCTGCCTATCTTCAAGATGGCCGGTGCCGTGGGTGGTTAGTCCTATCGGAATGGCCGAATCCAACGCAAAAATTCCCAGATCAGAACTCTCGGGACGTTTACAAACCCTGATGTTTGTTAGGGTCATCATTGTTTCACTTCTTCTGGGTGCCTCAATATTTACCCAGATCAAGGAAACACAGGCCTATTTTGGACACATTCAGACCTTCCATTGCCT
>Ga0307425_1000266_pt1 | contig 32989 bp, 27 predicted proteins | sample SalMarWE160330MG_FD_202152 | JGI IMG/M metagenome (GOLD analysis project Ga0307425, IMG submission 202152) | Salt marsh sediment microbial communities from the Plum Island Ecosystem LTER, Massachusetts, United States - WE1603-30 | ecosystem: Environmental > Aquatic > Marine > Intertidal zone >... | reverse complement strand
TAAATTTAAGAATTCGTACAATGCTGCTGTTGCTATGGAGCTTCTCCATAATTTTACCCTTGTTCATGACGATATTATGGACAATGCCGATAAGAGACGCGGCAGGTTAACACTTCATAAAAAATACGATACAAACACTGCGATATTAGTTGGGGACAGCCTATTATCTGTTGCTTATGAATATATTCTTAAGGATAGTAACGGTAACGCAAAAAATATCATAACATCTTTCACAAACGGCCTAGTTGAAGTTTGCGAGGGACAAAGTCTCGATACGGATTTCGAAAAGAGGTATGATGTTACAATTGATGAATATCTTTTGATGATCAAAAAGAAAACGGCTTCCATGATAAAAATATGCTGTGAAATAGGTTCAACTCTTGGGGGGGGAACAAAACAAGAAGTAAAAGCAATAACTGATTACGGATTAAATCTTGGTATTGCTTTCCAGATACAGGATGATTTACTGGATATATCAGCTGAAGAATCAAATTTGGGTAAAAGAATTGGCGGTGATTTATTGGAAGGGAAAAAAACATATTTGTTTATAAAAGCACTTGAAAAATCGACAGGAGAGGATAGGAAATTGTTACAAAAGGTAATAATAAACAAAGGCATCAGAGTAAACCAGATTAATAAGTTTAGAAAATTATACGATGAATTAGGCGTGATCGAAGATGCCAAAACTGCAATTACTTTGTATACCAGAAGGGCATTACAATCTCTTCATATGATCAAAAACGAAGAAGATAGAAAAATTTTAGTTTGGTTTGCGGATAATCTAGTAAAGAGAAAGAAGTAATGATAGAACGCGTTGTAAAAATTAAAAATAAAGCTGGTTTGCATACAAGACCTGCGGCAACCATAGTTAAAATTGCAGCAAAATATAAATGTGATTTTTTTATTTCACGTAATGGTATGAACATAAACGGTAAAAGTATAATAGGTGTTATGACTCTTGCAGCAGAAGAAGGTGCCGAGTTAACTCTTACATTCGATGGCGTTGATGAGGAAGAAGCAGCAGATGAAATAACTGATCTTTTTGAAAGAGGATTTGACGAAGAATGAAATCGTTTAAAGAAATATATAAGTCCGCTGAAAATAAAATTGCGGGAATTGCAGCTGCTCCGGGTATAGTTATAGGAGATGTGTATCTCTTTACAAAAGAAAAACTGGAGATCAGCAAAGCAGATATAAAAGATGTTGATGAAGCAAAAAGGAATTTTCAGGAAGCTCTTGAGAAATCAAAGAAGGAACTGAAGAAAATTTTTGCAATCGCCAAAGAAAGAATGGGGAATACGCGTGCAGGAATTTTCGAAGCACAATTAATGATTCTCGATGATCCAGTACTGATTGATAACATTATAAAAAGAATTGAAGAAGAAAAAAAACAACCTGAATACATCGTTGATGATGAGATATCAAAATACCAGCAAATGATGTTCTTGTCGAACGAATCTTATATGAAAGAACGTGCGAATGATATCGAAGACATTAAAAACAGGATCGTGAGAAACCTCCGTAAAAAACGCTGGCAATCACGTATAAAAGGTGAGGTGATTATAGTCAGTGATTCATTAACTCCCGCAGATGCTTTGCTGCTTTCCCGGAACAATATAAAGAGTTTTGTTACAGATCATGGTGGATTAACTTCTCACGCAGCAATTATTTCAAGATCGCTGAACATTCCGGCTGTTGTTGGAACTCATAATGCAACTTTAAAATTAAAAGATAGACAAAAGGTAATTGTCGACGGATTTTATGGTTATGTTCTGTTCGATCCAACTGAGGAACAAATTGCGTTTTTTGATGAGAAGCATAAGCACCTGGTACAACTGCAGAGGGAGTTTGACGAGTTAGCCGATAAGCCTGCTGTAACTAAAGACGGAAAAGAAATAGAACTGCTGGCTAATGTAGATGTAACAGGTGAAATTGATGTTGTAAAAACAAGTGGTGCAAAAGGAATAGGTTTATATCGTTCCGAACAACTGCTTGATGAAATGGATACAATTCCTAATGAGGAAGAACAGGCTTTGATCTATACAAGGCTGGCTTCCAGGATTTATCCTGATTCAATTACTATTAGAGCATTCGATATTGGTGGTGACAAGTTCAAATTGTTTGATTATGATGAACCGAATCCCTTCCTTGGTTTAAGAGGTATAAGAATACTTTTGGAAAATCCAGAACTTTTCAAAGAACAAGTACGAGCGGTTTTACGGGCAAGTGTAAATAAAAATGTTAAACTTATGCTACCAATGATTAGTACGATAGATGAGATTAATAGATCCAAGGAAATTATTGAAAATTGCAAAAAAGAACTTACTTCCGAACAAATTCCATTTGATAAAGATATTGAAGTAGGGATAATGGTCGAAGTTCCGGCAGCAGCAGTAATGGCTAAAGAGTTTGCTGATGCAACGGATTTTTTAAGCATAGGAACAAACGATCTAATTCAATATCTGATGGCTGTAGATCGAGGTAATGATCTTGTTTCCGATCTTTACCAGGAATTTAGTCCGGTTGTTTTACGAACGATCAAGAAAATAGTTGACGATGCAAAACTGGTTGGTAAACCAGTTAGCCTTTGTGGTGAAATGGCTGCCGATACTCTCGCTATGCCGTTGTTGATCGGTCTTGGACTTGAGTCATTGAGTATTTCGCCCCGGACAATTCCCTATGCTAAAAGAATAATTATGAGTTTCAGTCATGCAGATGCTAGAGCAATGGCGGAGAAATGTACAATGTGCTGCTACGAATATGAAATAGAGAAAACAATTCAGGAATTCTTTGAAGACAATCAAATTGTACGTACAAGAAATATCATATAAAAAATGAAAATCTCAGAACTCATAAAAAAATACGATACTCAAAATCAATACAATGTATTAATCGAGTCTTATAAACAAATTGAAAATGCATGGGATACAGAAATAAATCCAGATAAGATTCAGGTAAACGAATTAAATAACATTGTAGTATCTGGAATGGGTGGTTCTGCAATAAGTGGTGATCTTTTAAAATGTTTTTTGAATGAAGAAATTAAAATTCCGTTAATTGTAAACAGATATTATTCAGTTCCGGATTATGTTAATCCAAAAACACTTGTCATAATTTCTTCCTATTCGGGAAATACTGAAGAAAGTATTTCATCTTTACAGGATGCTCTTAAAAAGAAATGCAGTATTATCGTAATCTCAACGGGAGGAAAGGTAAAAGAAATCGCTCAACAAAATAATCTTCCGTGGATTAGACTTCAGGAAGGATTTCAACCAAGATATGCACTTGGAACGAGTTTTTTCACATTGTTGAAATTGCTGCAATCATTAAAATTAATTCAGGAACAGGATAATATCGTAAATGAAATTATAGCGTTATGGAAAGAAAAGGGTTCTGAATATTCCAGGGAAGAAAATCCTGCTTTAGATTATGCCGAACAATTAACCGGATTCATTCCGTTGATCTATACTTCCTCAGTATTTGAATCAATTGGTTACAGGTTAAAATGCCAGTTCAATGAAAACTCGAAGCTTCATGCATTCAACAATGTTTTGCCGGAATTGAATCATAATGAAATTATCAGCTGGGAAACTTTTCTTGATAAACAAATTAATTTGAAATTAATAACTGTCACAGATAAAAATTATCATCCCAAAATAAATAAACGGTTTGAAATTACTTCCGAACTTGCCAAAGCCGCGGGTGTTGAAATAATATCTCTGCAAAGCAATTCAGAAAATTTAAAGGTAAGAATTATGGATTTGATTTATTTAGGTGATTGGATAACTTACTATTTAGCAGTACTAAGAGGCTTTGATCCTTCAGAGATCAATAATATTAACGTATTAAAACAGCGGTTGGCTTAGTATTATTTTTTTATAAGCCGATCTTCTATACAAAAAAGGCAGTGTTCATTAACCGTTTTCCGAAATATCTTTTTCTTTTACTCTTAATTATTCCTCAAACTCTATCAGCACAATTCTTCTATTTCGGTAGAAATAAGGTACAGTATAAAGATTTTGATTGGAAAGTTATTTATACAGATCATTTTAATATTTACTATTATGGAAATATGCAGAACATAGCTGAAATAGGAGCCAATTTTGCCGAAGAGGTTTACGATGAATTAAAAGTTGAAATGAATAATATCGTTACCCGACGTGTTCCGTTGATTTTTTACAACACTTCTTTGGAATTCCAGCAGACAAATACAACTCCGGGTTTGATACCAGACGGTGTGGGAGGTTTTTTTGAGTTTTTGAAAGGTAGGGTAGTTCTTCCTTCAACCGGGTCGATGAAAGACTTTAAGCATGTTATCAGACACGAACTGGTTCATGTATATATGAGTAATAAGATATATAATGTTCTCAAAGATCATAGAATGACAATTGATAGAACACCCCCATTATGGTTTACTGAAGGACTTGCAGAATACTTATCATCTGATATCGACGCACAGGCTGAAATGGTTTTACGGGATGCGGTAATTAACAATTACTTGGTTGGTTTGCTAGATATGTATAGGATTTACGGCACTTTTTTAATGTACAAAGAAGGCCAAAGTTTTCTTGAATTTGCTGGTGAAAAGTACGGTAAACAGAAAATTCTTGATCTACTGGAAAATATATGGATGGATAAATCTTTTAAGAAGGTGATGGAATATACTTTCGGAACTACTATTGAAAACCTGGATAAAGATTGGCAATACTCTCTCAAGAAAAAATATTATCCGTTGCTTGCCACAGATGTTCCCCAGGATCGCGGAGCTTTAAAAATTACTAAAGAAGGCTTTAATTTTTCTCCTGTTTGCTATAAAAATGGCGATAACAAGTTGATTTATTTTGTTGCAAATCGCGATGGTTATTCTTCACTTTACAGTGTCCCTGTTTCTGAAGATAATAAACCACTTGATAGTCCTTCGATAGTAGTTCGGGGTGAAAAGTCGAATGAATTTGAAGCTTTTCATTTATTTCAGTCTGCTATAGATGTTTCGAAAGACGGGTTGGTTGCGTTTGTTACAAAAAAAGGCGGAACAGATGTTATTCACTTTTATTCAGTGAACGATAAAGAAGTTATAAAAGATTTTCAGAATGATGAACTTATCAATATCATTTCTCCGAAGTTTTCACCGAGCGGAAACAGGGTTGTATTTTATTCGGTAGATAGAAAAGGATATATGGATTTATTTATTTATGATCTACGTGACGATAAACTTTTAAGATTAACCAACGATTATTACGATGACAGAGATCCGATCTTCGGTATAGATGATGACCAGATAATTTTTACATCCGATAGAACAGGCGGTAAGTATGAAAAAAAATACAACCTGTTTTCTTTCGATCTTAATACTTATGAAATTAGTTATGTAACCTATCTCGGTACAAACAATTATTCACCGGCAATCTCACCGGATAAAAATAAATTACTTTTTACTTCGGAACTTGATGGTGTAAGAAACATTTGGGAACTGGACGTTAATGATAACGGTTTTGGCAAAACTATCAGGCGTGTATCAAGATTCTATACAAGCGCTTTTAATCCTTCGTTCAGTGATACATCATCAGTTTTGTTTGCGGGTTTTGAAAACTTTTCTATCAATTTGTATGCGATTAACGATTTTTCCACAGCTCTCGATACTGCTCAAAAGATTGAGATGGAAATGGTTTCAGCCAGCGGCAGATGGCTTGCAAAGGTATTGAAGTTGCCGCCGGAAAAGAAAAAGGCAGAATATGAAAAAGAATACTCGCTCGATTTTGCACAAAGCATTGTAACGACTGATCCTTTATTCGGTACACGCGGCGGGGCTATTCTTTCTTTAAGTGATTTACTCGGTGATGACAGATATTATTTTCTTATATATAATAATGCTGAAGTTCAAAGCGATATATTAAAAAGCTTCAATGTTCTTGTTCAAAAAGTAAACCTTGCAAGCAGAGTAAACTATACCTTCGGAGTTTTTCGTTTGAGCGGAAGAAGATATGATCTGAGAGATCCTGATGAATATTATTTTGAAAGAACTTTCGGCGGATTTATGGGATTCAATTATCCGCTCTCGAAATTTCAGAGATTAGAAGCAACCGTTACTGTTGCAAATTCTGATAAAGAAATTATTCAAAATGTTATTGAACGAAAAGCATTGCTGATGAGTAACTCTATAGCATTCGTTCACGATAATTCTTTATGGGGTCCTACAGGACCTGTTGCAGGAAGCCGCGGGTTATTATTGCTCGGATACACCAGCGATGTTAAATATAGTAACGTAAACTATTTTTCGGTTGTAGCCGATTATCGGCAATATTTCAGAGTAGCTTTAACAACATTGTTTGCCCTAAGAGCAGCATTCTTTTACAATGAGGGAAAAGAAGCAAGAAGGTATATATTAGGCGGAAGTTGGGATTTGCGCGGTTATCGCAGATTTTCAATCAGAGGGAAAAAAGTTTGGTTTTCATCAATCGAATTTCGATTTCCATTAGTAGATCAACTTTTAATTAAATTTCCTATTGTCAACTTGGGGTTCAACGGTATAAGAGGAGCGTTCTTCTTTGATGCAGGAAGTGCATGGGATGATAAGTATGAAGAAACTCTTGGTTCGGTTGGTGGTGGCATCAGGTTTAATCTTTTTGGTGTGCTCACCTTACGATACGATATAGGTAAAAAGATTGAAGATGATTTTAACAAATTTCAAAAGGGTTTATTCTATCAATTCTTCTTCGGATGGGATTTTTGATCAAGCAAATTTTAACATACTTATCGATCATAATATTTATTACAGGCTGTGCCAAATCATTGATAAAAATTATATCCAACACAGATGAAGATCCTTACCCTATGTTTGGTAAAACTACATCGAAAAATTTTTATGTGCCTTTCACTGTTTCCGATTCACTTAAATTAAAATGGGAATCAGATGTATATGGAAGCTTTACAAACTCATCGGTTGTTGTTTATGATAAATATGTGTTTACCAGTGATCTCGGAGGAAGAATTTTTGTTTTTAATATTGAAGATGGTAAAAGAGTTGGAATACTCAAAGTTGGGGAAACAATTCCCGGAACTCCATTAGTTTATAAAACTCTTGTTATATACGCGGCTGCAGAGGATAAGAACAATATCTCGGAGTTAGTTTATTACGATTATGCAAACGGCAAACAACTTTCTTATGAAGAAATTGATAGCAGGATTCTATCTGAAATGTTAGCTCTGGATGATGGAATTATTTTTCTGACCGAAAGTGGAAGAATTAACCGTTATGATTTAAAAGGTAATTCTGTCTGGCAAACAGAAACAAATGAAAGAACAAGATCATCCCCATCGTTAATTAATAATATTGTTGTATTTGGAAATGATGCCGGTGAAATTATAACTGTTAATGCAAAAAATGGTGAAATAAAACACAGGTTTCACATTGGTGGAATTTTTAATAGTTCACCGAATTTAGTGGATAATTCAGCAATGCTTTCTAACAACAATGGCCAAGTGTATTCAATTGATTACTACACCGGAAAAATTAATTGGGAATTTAATACAGGTGCAAGAGTGGTTATGACCCCGGCATCAGATAATGAAAATGTTTATGTTGGAAATCTTGAAGGTTCTCTCTTTTCGCTTAAAAAAGCGAACGGTAAATTGAACTGGAAAAGAAATTATAATGGTTTATTCAACGCAACCCCTTTAATTACTAACAACAGAATAATCATTCCGGATCTCGATAAAACTTTTTATATTATTGATAAAAAAAACGGGATGATAAATAATAAATATTCCCTTGATGCCAGAGTGAAATTAACGCCGGTTCTTGTCGATAGCACTTTGTTTATCGGGTACGACAGAGGAATTTTGAGAGCTTATGAATTCGCTTATTAAAATACTTTCACTAATTGTTATTGTATTAAATAGTTTGTCCTTAGCACAGGAATGTAAAGCAAATATTACAATTAATAGTGATATAGAAAATGTAAATGTTTTTGTTGATGATAGTTTGTTCGGCTGCTGCAAAAATGTGGTGGCCGAAATCCCGGATGGAATTCATAAAATTATGGTTGTTGAAGATAATTATCGCTGGGATGCGAAAAAATTCATTGATACATTAAACATTCAGAATTGTGGAGATACCACACTCAATTTCAATTTTTTATCAGATGTATTGCTAAATTCCGAACCGGGAGATGCAGAAGTGTTCAGCGGGGATTCGCTCATCGGTTATACTCCTTTACGAATTCCTTTGGGCTTACAAAGCATAAGGCTTCAAAAAAACGGTTACGAAAGTAAAGTAATTAATTATTCTGATCTTAATTTGCTTAAACCTGTGAAATTAAATTTTACCGGTGAATATGAAGACGGCACTTTTTTTAATAAGACTTTATTCAGAATATTACTGGGTTCAATGATTACATTGGGAGCTACAACTGCATATTTCAAACTGAAAGCTGATAATTATTTCGATGATTACAAAGCAAACGGAGATCATTCACTTTTGGATAAAACTCACAAATATGATCTGATCAGCGGGGTTACTTTTGTTGCGCTTCAAATAAATTTTGGGTTGATAGTTTATTATTTTCTTGTGGATTAAGTTCCTCTTTCCATAAATTATTTATCCTGAAATTAATCTTTTTCAATTTATGTTAACTATTCTTGATTGTATAAATAAATCTGCTGATTATCTTGCAGCCAAAGGTATCGAATCTGCAAGGATAAACGCTGAATTATTACTTGCACATCTTCTTAAATGCAACAGGCTGGATTTGTATCTGAAATTCGATCAACCGTTGAATGAAAATGAAATTGCGCAGTACAGGGTGTATCTTAAAAGAAGAGGAATGTCTGAACCTTTGCAGTATATTATTGGTTCTGTTGAATTTTACGGTTTGAAGATAGAAGTAACTCCCTCAGTATTGATTCCACGTCCTGAAACCGAGTTGCTGGTTGAAGCAGTAATTAATTCTGTGGATAAAGCGGATGAATTAAATATTCTGGATATTGGGTGTGGAAGCGGTAATATATCAATAGCAATTGCTGCAAATCTACCAAATGTAATAGTTACCGGTATTGATATAAGTGAAGATGCAATAAAAATTGCAATTGAAAATGCAAGCTTACATAACTTATCAGAAAGAATAGATTTTTCACGACAAGATATATTGAAAGATATTTCTTCTAATTCGACTAAATTTGATATTATTGTTTCTAATCCTCCTTATGTTTCAGGAAAAGATTTTGGAATGGTTCAGCCGGAAATAAAAAACCATGAACCGGAATTTGCTGTTACAGATTATTCTGATGGATTCCTGTTTTTTCGAAAAATCGCTGAAATTTCAGATAAAATTTTAAAGCATCGAGGAAAGTTGTTTTTCGAGATAGCAGTTAATCAATCTGATTTTGTAAAAAAAATTCTTTTAAAAAATGGTTTTGAAGATATCGATATCGTAAAAGATTATCAGAATATTGAACGGATAATTTATGGTGTAAAAATTTGAAAGCTGTAGTACAAAGAGTCAATAAAGCCGCTGTGGAAATTCCATCTGAAAATTATTCTGCAAAAATAGAAAAAGGATTGTTAATTCTGCTTGGTATCAAAACTGGCGATACTGAAGATGATATAAATTTTGTTGCGGATAAATGTTGTAACCTTAGAATCTTCGAAGATGAAAATAAAAAAATGAATATTTCTGTTCGTGAGATAAAAGGTGAAGTATTATTAATATCCCAATTTACATTGTACGGAGAAACAGCAAAAGGAAACCGTCCAAGTTTTATAGATGCTGCTCAACCTGAGGAAGCAATCCCATTGTACAATAAATTTATTGATAGGATGAGAACAAATCTGGGAGAAGAAAAAATAAAATGTGGTATTTTCGGCGCTATGATGGACGTATCATTAATTAATACCGGTCCGGTAACAGTTCTGGTAGAATCAAAAATCAATTGATATTATAATTTAACCGGGAAAATATTTTCTTGAACTCGATACTAATGATATTTATCGATGGGATTGGAATTGGGAAAAAGGATAAAGAGTTTAATCCCTTTTTCAAATTTGGTTTCAATACATTCCGAACATTATTCGGAGAAATTCCTTCAACAGATAATCCGTTGCTTGTGCGAGATAAAAAATATCTTTTTCCTTTAGATTCAAATCTTGGAATGAATGGTTTACCACAAAGCGGAACGGGACAAGCTTCATTATTTTGCGGATTTAATGCAGCAGAATTCATTGGTAAACATTTCGGTCCGTTTCCTTACACAACAACACTTCCTAAAATAAAAAAAGATCATATTCTTATTCATTTTTACAAACAAAGGGGTGGTAGCTTTTTTGCAAATGCTTATCCAAAGCCATTCTTTGATTATCTGAAGTCCGGTCGTGAACGACTCGGTGTAACTGCAGCTTCATGTCGTATGAATAATATAAAATTTAATACAGTAACAAATGTACGCAAGGGGACGGCATTAACAGCAGAAGTAACAAATGACAGGTGGAATGATAGATTGAAATACACACTTCCAAAAATAAAATCTCAAACCGCAGCCCGGAGACTTTTAAAAATTTCAGAAAAGTATAAATTCACTTTGTATGAATTTTATCTCCTTGATCATCTTGGACATTTGAGAATTAAGGATGAATTTAACGCGATTTATAATGTGCTCGATCTTTTCCTTTTTACGATTTTAACAGAGTTTGATTATAAGAAAACAACAATAGTAATTTGCTCCGATCATGGAAATTTTGAAGATCTTTCAACCAAAACTCACACAAGAAATCCTTCGCTTACAATTACTGCAGGAAAATACTCTGAAGAAATATTTAATTCGGTGAAGAGTATTAAAGATATCAAATCTGTAATAATCAAAAACTGCCGATGAAGGATTTTCCAGTAATAAAATTTACTATAGCTTTTATCATCGGAATTTTAATTCTGCCCATCCTTCAATTACAATTGATCATATCGATTGTTCTCATCTTGATTTTATTGGTGTTTGTAGTTTTTTCTAAGTACAGACAATTTACAATTGGGCTAAAATTTCTCAATAGTATAATTTCCTTTTTGATAATAATCACGTTAGGAAATTTTTGCGCTCAATTAAATCAGCAAGAACTCAATCCGGAAGTAACTTCATTATATAAAGAAAATAATGTTATACTGTCCGGTGTTGTTAACAATATTGAATTGATAAGAGAAAATGAAATTGTATTTCAATTGAAAGCTGATAAATTCAGTTATAATGATAGAATTATTAAAGACAAGATAGTACTTTTATGCAGACTAAGAGGAAGTGAGGAAAAGCGGGAAAAATTTTATAATGAAATAAAACCTGGTTATTATTTACATATTAAGGGCACATACAGAAAAGGTAATGATAAAAGAAATCCCGGTGATTTTGATTATAATGCTTATCTTCATTCAGAAGGAATTGTTGGAATTGTAACGATTAATGAATTGGGAGATATCAGAATTTTAAAAACCACACCTAATTTATTTGAAAACCTGATCTTTCAATCGAGAAAATACATTGATAAGCAGTTACAGCTTTTATACGATAAAAACACGGCAGCATTGCTACGAGGACTGCTGCTTGCCGATAGAAGCGAAATAGACTACAACATTAAAACGCAATTTATTAACTCAGGAGTGATTCATGTTCTGGCAGTTTCGGGTTTACATGTCGGATTTATTGCAGCAATATTCTTTATTCTTTTCGGAAGATTTAATATTTATTTTCGTTCAGTTGCAACTATAATCGGCTTGCTGGCTTTTATGTTTTTGACCGGTATTCCACCATCAGTTTTCAGGGCTACGGTTATGGGAGTTGTTATTATTGTCGCATTTCTTACAAACCGGTCTACAAATATTTTCAATTCCCTTGCAATTGCAGCTTTAATTATCCTGGTTATTAATCCCGGTGAAGTATATTCGCCCGGGTTTCAACTTTCTTTTTCCGCGGTTCTGGCAATCGGTACAATTTTTCCTTTAATTAATAATTTTGTATCGGGAATCAGGTTTAGATCAAAGTTTCTGAAATACCTGAGTTTGTTTATCGGTGTTTCTTTCGCGGCACAATTAGGAACGTTACCTTTTACATTAATTTATTTTGGGAAGATTTCTGTAATTGCTCTTTTTACAAACTTACTTGTAATTCCGGCTATAGGTTTGATAATTGCATTGGCAGTAACCACTCTAATATTTAATCTGTTTGCCGGTGGAATCGCTGTTTACTATGCTCTTACGAATATGCTTATTTCCAGTTTTTTACTTGATATAATCAGGTTTACAGGCGACTTAAGTTTTTCACATATAAAACTTCCACAATATTCAACTTTCGATGCAATTATTTTTTACATTTTTTTATTAGTTATGATTTTTTCTGTTAAAAGATTTAAATCGAAAAAAGCAGTAATTATTCTGTCTTTACTTATTGTTATAAATATCTTACTATTTTCCTCGATTGATGATAGGTCTCTGTTGCCAGATAATGAATTAACTATTATGGCAATAGATGTGGGGCAGGGAGACGCAATCCTGATAAAATTCCCTAATGAACAAACCGCACTAATTGATGCGGGAAGTGCGACATACTATTTCGATAACGGCGAACGGGTAATTTTACCATTGTTGGATTATCTTGGAATAGATAAAATTGATTATGGGTTTATTTCCCATATTGATCTTGATCATTATGGAGGATTTGTTTCATTAATTCATAATGGGAAAATAAAACAACTCTTCAAACCTGAGATCGATTCAACACTGAAGAAAGATGTAAGGTTTGAAAAATTCATAAGAGAAAATAATATTAAGTTAACCTACTACGATCATCAATCGTTTTCGGTTGGAAACACGAAACTTTATATTTTAAATGATAAAAAGGAAGCTGATGTTTATAATCTATCTTCGAATAATAACAGCGGTGTAATTAAAATAATCTATGGTAATTCGTCTTTTTTGTTTACCGGAGATGCTGAAGTGAAAGCTGAAAAAATTATGATAAATGATTATCAAAAATTTCTGGATGTGGATGTTTTAAAAGCGGGTCACCATGGAAGTAAGACAAGCAGTTCTGAAGAATTTATTAAGTTTACATCACCACGTTATGCAATTATTAGTGCAGGCATTCAAAATAAATTTGGTCATCCTGATCCTGAAATAATTAATCGACTCAAATTGAATAAAGTGAAAGTATACAGAACTGATAAATCTGGTGCAATAATGTTAAGAAGTGATGGCGAAGATATTGAACGGATGAACTGGAAAAACTAGTATACATATTAAAAAAATTTTTCTATTGTGACTTAAACACAAGGAGTGAACATGTTAAAATCAGCAGTGGTTGGAATAATTATGGGAAGTGATTCAGATTTGCCGGTAATGGAAGGTGCCTTCAGTACTTTAACTTATTTTAATATTCCCTTTGAAGTCAAAATATTATCAGCGCACAGAACCCCAAAACAACATACAAACTACGCAGCTAATGCTGAAAAAAGAGGACTGAAAGTTATTATCGCTGCGGCGGGTGGAGCAGCTCATTTGCCGGGAGTAACTGCTGCGCAAACTACTTTACCGGTTATAGGAGTTCCTATAAAAAGTAAGTCTTTAAATGGATTAGACTCATTATTGTCAATTGTACAAATGCCCCCCGGAGTTCCGGTTGCCACAGTCTCAATAGATGGTTCTAAAAATGCAGCTATCCTTGCAGTACAAATTCTTTCTCAATCAGATAAAAATATAAGGCAGAAGTTTAAGAGGTATAAAACCAAATTAGAAAAAGATTCTATGGCCAAAAATAGTAAGATAAAACATTGAAACCGGGTAACATTTTAACAATTTCTTCATATTCGAATCACTATTCTGTGAATAAGGTTATGGGCTCTCCATATTATTGAGATTATAACAATTTCACTATAAAATTTTTGCATCAAATTTAATTCTTAGAATTTGTCGGAGCTGATTGTATTACTAAGTTACTAATTTATATAAACTTAAGTCGGTTTCGCTTTACAGCCGCTTGGAGTAAGCCATTACAGATTTTTATGTATAAAAAATAATTTCATATTTTTAAGTGGTCATAAGGAAGAGTTAAATGCAAATTAAATTAGCATTAATTACATCATGATATTTGCAATAAAAGATTTTTCATTTTAGATTATAATTGAAATTAAGAACAATAACTTTAATAATCCAAGGAAAGGTGCTATGAAAAAACATATTACGTTTGGTTTTTTATTCTTGTTTCTTTTATTTACCACAGCAACAGCACAGGTAATATTAGAAGAGAATTTTGATAACGGGGTTAGCGATAATGCTGATATAACTGTAGTAAATACTGATTGGACTCGTCATTCCGGATCCGACGGACCAACTTATAGTGCTGCAGGCTTAACCTATACTGGATATTCAGGTTCTGGTATTGGTGGCGCCATAGCATTTACAAATGGAGGTTCTGGTACGAATGATGGAGACGTTCATAGGGAAGCAGCAGACTCAATCACAACAACTGCTTATGTTTCTTTTCTTGTTGAACTATCTTCAGCATTATCAGGAGATTACTTTTTTCATTTAGGTGCTAAAAATATGGGATTCAATTATAGAGCAAGAATATATGCTAAAGATACAACTGCCGGTGGATGGAAAATTGGTGTTTCTAAATCAAGTGGAGGACAATTATATAGTGACACTGTTTTGGCATATAATCAGACATACCTAGTAATTGTTAAGTACACAATTAATACTGCTTCAGCTACTGATGATGAAGTTCAGCTTTTTGTCTATGATGGTGGTATTCCTCTTGCCGAACCTGGTAGCCCATTAATATCGTTTGGTCCTATTGGAGCAGGTGTTACTGGTGATATTGATGATATAGGAACAGTTGCAATCAGGCAAGGTACAAATACACCCACAGGTAAGATTGATGGTATTATACTCAGCTCAGCCTGGCCAACTGCACCGCCACTTATTACAATTGCTGAAGCAATAGAAGATTTGAATAATGATTACGTACCGGATCGTTTTGGAAGTATAGTGGCAGTTCAGGGTATCGTGATCTCTCCAAATTACCAAACGACAAGCATTTCTTATTTTATTGATGATGGAACAGGTGGAATAGATGTTTTCCTTTATGGTTCTACTACTCCAGTATTAAATCTTGGTGATGAAGTAATGGTTACCGGCGAAATATATCAATTCAACGGATTGACTGAAATTGAACCAGCAGATACAGATGGTATTGTATTAGTTAGTACTGGTAATTCGGTTCCTTCACCAATAGTTTTATCTATTGATCAATATCTAGCAAATCCTGAACCATATGAAAATCGATTAGTCGGATTTACGAATCTTTCTAAATCCAGTGGAACATGGGCAAATGGGGGGACGATCTATCTAAAGCATAATAATAGTGTAGATTCACTTAAAATTTATATTGATAGTGATACACAAATAGGCAATAGTGCCGAACCGACATGGCCACAGGATGTTATTGGTGTTGGAAGTCAATATGATGGAAGTTCTCCCTATAGTAGTGGATACGAAATTTTACCAAGATATTATGCTACAGATTTCTTACCTGCTGGTACAATACCAGTTGAGTTAACATCATTTACGGCTAAGGCTTCAGGCAATGTTGTTAATTTGAACTGGTCAACAGCAACCGAAACAAACAATCTTGGATTTGAAATCCAGCGGAAGACAGACAATGAGTTTGTGACAATTGGATTTGTGGATGGTCATGGAACATCGACTGAAATACATAACTATTTATACGCTGATAGTAAAGTAGAAAGTGGAACCTACTACTACAGACTAAAACAAATAGATCTTGATGGTTCTTATGAATATTCAAAAGTTGTTGAAGCAGAAGTTCTGAAACCAGTTAAATTTGCACTTGATCAGAATTATCCAAATCCATTTAATCCGAGTACAATGATCAATATAAATCTTGCAACAGATTCAAAGATTAAACTTGTTGTCTTTGATATTCTTGGACAGGAAGTTGCAACGTTGTTAAATGGAAATCTGGCAGCAGGATCACATCAGGTTGAATTCAACGCATCGAACCTGAACAGTGGAGTATATTTCTACAGGGTAGATGCGACGGGAGTGGATGGAACGAACTTCTCATCTGTAAAGAAAATGATCCTTACGAAATAAAATTATATTATTTCTATACAAAGCCGATCTGAAAAAGGTCGGCTTTTTTTATATAATTAAGAAAATTGATGAAAAATAGGTACGTTGCAAATACTGAAAGCAATTTATAACTTTGGAACGTTTTTTTAACAAGATAATGACAAGAATGAAAACAGTTGTTTATTTTATATCTATCCTTACTTTGCTACTTTACAGTTGCGGTTCGAATAAATCACCTAAAGAATTAATGACAGAGGCTGCAACATTTACTCAAGAAAAGAAAATTCCTGAATCTGTAACAGCTTATGAAACATTAATAAACGATTTCCCGGATGACAGTTTAGCCCCGGAAGCAACATTCAACCTGGCTACAATATACCAGAACAAATTAGTTAAAAATATACCGGAAGAGGAATCACTTCGGAAAGCAGTCGAACTTTTTGAAAGTATACATAAAAAATATCCGAATAGCAGTAAAGCTCCTATGGGATTGTTCATGTCAGGATTCATTCTTGCTAATGAGTTAAAGGATTACAATGCAGCTACTGATGTATATAATCTTTTTCTCAAGGAATATCCTGACAATGAATTAGCTACTTCAACAAAAGAAGAACTGGATAACATGGGCTTAACCCCTGAAGAAATTCTTCAAAAGAAAATTGCAAGACAGGAATAGTGGCTCAGTCAAATCTTGATTACAGGAATCTTCTAAATCCATCTATTATTCCAAAAATTAATTCGCTGGAACTGAGAGCCCGCCTGGTTGTTGAGGGTTTCATGGTGGGACTTCATAAAAGTCCTTATCACGGTTTTAGTGTAGAGTTCACGCAACATCGTCCTTATATGCAGGGGGATGGTTTAAAAGACGTGGATTGGAAAGTCTATGGCAAAACCGAGAAGTTTTTCATTAAACAATATGAAGAAGAAACAAACCTAAAGAGTTACATCCTTTTAGATGTAAGCAAGTCAATGGATTTTTCGTCGGGTGATTCGGTTTCAAAACTGGATTATGCTTCTACACTTGCGGCAGCACTTAGTTATCTAATGATAAAACAACAGGATGCTGCCGGTCTTACTTTATATTCTAATAAAATTGTCCAGCATCTTCCGCCTAAAGCCGCCAGACCATATCTGCAACAAATTCTTAGAACTCTTTCACTGGCAAATCCATCAGATACTACGAACACAGCAACCTGTCTGAATTCAGTTGCTGAGAAAATTAAAAGAAGAGGATTAGTAATTATTATTTCAGATTTGTTTGACGATGTATCATCAATTATCAGTGCACTCAAACATTTTAGCTATAATAAAAACGAAGTGATTGTGTTCCAGATACTAGATCCGATGGAGAGAAGTTTTGCATTTGGTAAAGACGCAATTTTTAAAGATATGGAAACAGAAGAGGAAATGACAACCCAGCCTTACCAGATTCAAAAAGCGTATAAGCTTGCTATGGAAGAATTTGTCAATACGATTAAAAGGGAATGTCTTAATTCTAATATTGATTACAATCTGATTGAAACTTCTGCTCCTTTTGATAAAGCTTTATTGAGCTATATTCAAAAGAGATCAAAGCTTTACTAAACTATTTTATAAAAGGCAGTATTTCTTCTAAATATTTATTTGCCTTAGCTTCTGCCTCAGATTCAGTTTTTGCTTCCGTGATTATTCTTATTATCGGTTCTGTATTTGATTTTCTTAAATGCAGCCAGTGATCATCGAAATCAATTCTTAAACCGTCATCTGTATTAATTTTTTCATCTTTGTGTTTCGCTTTGAATTTCTCGATGATCAATTCGGGATCAGATTCGGCGATATTAATTTTCCTTTTGTAAATAGAATATTGCGGTAATGCCTTTTTCATTTCAGCAATTGACTTCCCAAATTCGAGTAAATGTTGTAGAGTAATTGCAATACCCACTAAAGCATCTCTTCCATAATGTAGTGCAGGGAAGATCACACCGCCGCTACCTTCTCCACCGATCACAGCTTCGACTTCTTTCATCTTTTTTACAACGTTTGCTTCACCCACAGGTGATCGATAAACCTTACACCCGGCTGCTTCTGCTACATCATCAACTGCACGGGTTGTTGATAAATTCACAACTACATTTCCTTTTTCTTTTGTTAGAACAAATTTAACTGCCTGTGTTATTGTATTCTCTTCGCTAAAAGGTTTTCCTTCGTTTGTAATTAATACAAGCCTGTCTACGTCAGGATCAACAACAATTCCCAGGTCTGCTTTAACATCTTTTACTGCCTGCATTGTTTCTTTTAAATTTTCTGGCACAGGTTCCGGCATTCTGGGGAACACTCCGGTTTTTTCACAATTCATTTCAATTACTTCACATCCAAATTCTCTTAAAAGCTGAGGTATTACATAGGTACCAGCGCCGTTTACACAGTCTGCTAATACTTTAAATTTTTTCCTCCTGATAGCTTTATGATCAATGTATTTTAGATTTAGAACGGCATCCATATGATTTTTAATGCCCTCAGCGTATACTACATTTTTTCCGATTCTTGTCCAGCCTGTATAATTCTTATTTGATTCTTCCAGCTCTTCGATCATAAATTCATTTTCTTCAGGATTAAGGAACTGACCGGTTGAATTTAATAATTTTAGTGCATTCCATTCGTTGGGATTGTGACTGGCGGAAATCGCAATGCCGCCAGCAGCTTTTAATTCTCTTACGTTGTATTGAACTGTAGGCGTAGGGCAAATACCTATATTAATTATATCAAGACCTTTTGCCAAAAGTGTTCCGGTAACAAGATTGTCAACCATTTCTCCTGTAATCCGTGCGTCTCTACCCAACACTATTTTTCCTATACCGATGAATCCGGCATAAGCGCTTGCATATTTAACAATCGTGTGCGGATCAAGTCCGTCACCAATAATACCTCTAATTCCTGAAACGCTGACCATCAAAGTACTCAATTCATCCTCCGTTGTATCATATAATTTGAATTTTAAAGCTAAATCTAAAATATAACAAAAATCATTATCTTATCATTTTTATTATTTCAAATAACGTAAATCCAATCTATTGAGAAATAAAATTATTAAAATAAATGAACTGTTAATTGCGTTCTTCGGAATTCCGAATCGAAATAAAAAACGACCCAACCCACTGGATATGCTTATCGGAACGATTTTATCTCAGAACACAAATGATAAGAACTCTTATAAAGCATACCGAAACCTTAAAGAAAAATTCAGTAACTGGGATGAAGTAGCAAAATTAACTCCCTCAAGAATCGAAAAGATTATTAGAGTTGCGGGACTCGGTAAACAAAAATCAAAAGCGATCAAAAATGTTCTGAATGGTATTAAGAAAAAACATAGTAAAATTAGTTTAACTTACTTAGAAAATTTAGATGATCAGGAGGTCATCGATGAATTAATAAAGTATGATGGTGTTGGTGTAAAAACAGCAAGTTGTGTTTTGCTGTTTTCGATGAATAGAAATATTTGTCCCGTAGATACTCATGTTCACCGAACTTTAAACAGAATTGGACTGGTAAAAACCAATTCACCTGATAAAACATTTTCTGAAATATTCGGTAAAATCCCTGAAAACATTGCTCATTCATTTCACACAAATTTAATCAGGTTAGGCAGGGAGATTTGTAAATCTGCAAAACCGATCTGTTCTATTTGTCCTTTACAAAAAATTTGTAAGTATGAGTATAAAAATTTTGATTATTTACCCGATCGTAAAAAAAATGATTTTATGCTTCTTGATAATATCGGTTAGAATGAAAATTTGTTCGTGAACGAACTTATCAATTATTAATATAACACACATTTTTTGCACATTATAATTTCTTTTCTTGATAAATAGCAAAAATAATTTTCCCCTGATGTAAAATTTTATTTATTTTATTCTATCTTATTTTTAATATAAATTAGTATCAAATATCGCACTCAAGTAATTATACAAGGAGATTGTTAATGGTTGACAAAATTATAATTTTAGATTATGATTATGCAGAATTTTATGTTGGATCAGCAAAGATGTGGACTTGTTGGGATACAAAAGCAATGGGGTGAAAATTGCCATTCCCGGTATTTTAAAGAACAGATTCATCAAAAGAAAAAGAGAACATTCAATTCTCACAAAAAAGAAGAATCAATAAATGTTTCACTACGAACCTAAAGACCTGGCCGTTCCTGAAGTTTATAAACTTTTAGTGGGTGGTGTAGCTCCTAGACCTATTGCATTGGTCTCTACAATCTCTGTAGATGGAATTAATAATTTATCACCCTTTTCTTTTTTCAATGCTTTCGGTTCAAATCCTCCAATGATAGCTTTTTCTCCATCGAGAAGAGGAAAAGATGCAAGTCTTAAGGATACATACAATAATTTAATGTCAACGAAAGAATGCGTTGTTCAGGCTGTTACTTATTCTATGGTGGGACAGATTAATCTTGCTTCAACCGAATATACTTCAGAAGTTGATGAATTCATTAAAAGTGGTTTAACTCCTATTGATTCAGATTTAGTAAAACCGAAACGTGTTAAAGAATCACCATTTCAGATGGAATGTAATTTAGTCGATATGAAAAGCTATGGTGAGAAAGGAAGTTCAGCTAACATTTCAATCTGCGAAGTATTGAAATTTCACGTATCAGAGGAAATATTCACAAATGGTATTATAGATCCTCAGAAAATTGACCTTGTTTCAAGAATGTCGAGTAGCTTTTACTGTCGTGCTTATGGTGATGCTGTATTTGAATTACCGAGACCACAAACGAAACAAAGTATGGGCTTTGACCAGCTTCCCGACTTTATGAAAAATTCCATTGTGTATACCGGAAATAACCTTGCCGCTTTTGGACTTGTTGAAAATATTCCGGACAAAACTGAAGTGGATGAGTTTATTAGAAAAATTCTGGATGAAAATCCCGAAGAAATTAAAGTTACTGAGAATGCTTTTTTTAAATACCTTGAAGAATCCCGGTACGATTATATGATGAAAGCAGTAATTCATTTTGCCAAGGTAAATCATCCGCAATTAAATAAATTTATTCAGCTTACAGCTAAATGTGCGCTTGAAAACAATAACAAAGATTTTGCCTGGAAAGCCGCTTTATACGAACTGAATTTCCATAATTAAAATTCGATCAATATATTATTGATGGAAAACAACCAATCGTCCATTCTCTGGCAGCCTGATATTGATAAAATAATAAAAGCGAACATGACAAAATTTATGTCATTCATTAACAACGAGTATGGTTGTTCGCATTCTGATTATTTTGAACTATATGATTGGTCTGTAAATAAGATCGAAGACTTTTGGGAAGCAGTCTGGAAATATTCCGGCATCATTCATTCAGCAGAATATGAATCTGTTTTAGATGGAAGGAAAATGCTGGGTGCAAAATGGTTTGCCGGTACGAAACTAAATTTTGCAGAAAACCTGCTTCGTTACATAGATGATAGAATTGCATTAATTTCTTACCGTGAAAATAATCCGATTATTAAACTAACATATGCCGAGTTATATAAACTTGTTGCAGCCTGTGCGTCGGGTTTAAAAAGATTGGGACTAAAAAAAGGCGATAGAGTTGCAGGATTTGTTACAAATATTCCTGAAACTATAATAGCCATGCTTGCAACAACAAGTATTGGAGCAATCTGGTCTTCTTGCTCCCCGGATTTTGGAATCCAGGGAGTTTTCGACAGATTCGATCAAATTAATCCAAAGATACTGTTTGCGATCGAAAGCTACAGTTACAATGGAAAACAAATTAATTGTGAAGAAAAAATAAACAAGATTGCAGAAAAAATCCCGTCTATTGAGAAAGTTATTAAGATACCCGTTTTCGATGTTTTAACTGGCAAAAGTAATTATCAGCCAGAAGTAGATAAGTTTTTATATTTTAATGAGTTACTTAATTTTACTGCACAAGAAATATCATTCGAACAACTGCCTTTTAATCATCCGATTTATATAATGTATTCCAGTGGAACTACCGGATTGCCAAAATGTATTGTGCATGGTGCGGGCGGAACACTTTTACAGCATTTTAAAGAACACGTTTTACATACAAATCTTAATAGTGAAGATATTATAACGTATTTTACAACATGCGGATGGATGATGTGGAACTGGCTAGTTAGTGCTTTACAGGTGGGAGCAAGCATATTTCAGTTCGATGGCAGTCCCTCCTATCCAAATTTAAATATTCTATGGCAACAGATTGAAAAAGAGAAAATCACGGTTTTTGGTACGAGTCCTAAATTCCTTACTTCCTGCCAAAAAGCTGGATTAGTTCCGAAAGATGAGTTTAATTTATCTTCCTTGAAAGCTATTTTATCAACAGGATCCCCTTTAACAAATGATAATTTCAAATGGGTTTATGATGAAGTAAAAGCAGATATTCAGCTTTCTTCTATATCCGGTGGAACAGATATCATTTCTTGCTTTATGCTTGGCAACCCGGTTCTCCCGGTTTACGAGGGGGAAATACAATGCAGAGGTTTAGGAATGAAAGTGGAGGCATTTGATGAAGAAGGTAAGAGCGTTGTTGATAAAAAAGGTGAACTCGTTTGTACTGAGCCATTTCCTTCAATGCCTGTTTATTTCTGGAATGATCCTGAAAACAAAAAGTATATGAATGCATACTTCAGTTCTTTTCCGGGAGTTTGGAAGCACGGCGATTATATCAAGATAACAAATTCCGGTGGCATAGTAGTATATGGCAGATCCGACGCAACTCTTAATCCCGGCGGGGTAAGAATAGGAACGGCAGAGATTTACAGAATAGTTGAATCAATGAAAGGAATTGAAGATAGTATTGTAGTTGGACAAAGATCGAACAGCGATATTTTAATTGTTTTGTTTGTTGTACTGAACAAAAGTAAAACCTTAACACCAGAATTAGAAAGTAAAATCAAAAGTAATATAAGAACTGAAGCTACCCCCCGACACGTGCCTTCAAAAATATTCCAGGTAAATGAAATACCGCGGACTATCAGTGGCAAAAAAGTTGAAATAGCCGTTACGAAAATACTCAACGGAGAGAATGTCGAGAACAAAGATTCGCTGATGAATCCGGAATCGCTCAATCAATTTTTTGAATTTAAATAGTAGGATATTTACAATTTTTTTACCAAATTATTGACGTATGGAAAATTTTTTACTGACTAAAGTAGAAGATATAATAGTTGAAGAGATAAACCTTGTTAAAGCTACAAGGGATCAGGCTGAAGAATTTAAAGTTGTTTTATTGAAACACATTGATGAAGGCAATTTAAAAATTATTGTGGATTTGCATCAATGTGAATTTGTAGATTCTACTTTTCTCTCAACTTTGTTAATTGCATTAAAAGCAATAATGGAAAAGGGGGGAGGATTGAAACTCGCCGCTCCAAAATACGAGGTTGATGAAGTGCTTGAAGCCACTGGTATGAAAAAAGTTTTTGATGTTTTTCCCACTGTTGAAGACGCAGTTAAAAATTTTGAATAATTAGCCCATTTTACTTTCTCATTTCTAAATATACAATGCACTGCCAAAATCTTTTCTGTGTTTCCGGGTAATGTTATGTTCTTCTCCAAGATATCTGAAAATTGCAATACAAGCCTTCCTCGAACCGTCATCATCGTATTGCCTGTCATTTCGGATAATATCGATAAACTTTTCTAAAGCTGAATCGAAGTTTTGTTTTTTAATTTCATTAATTGCAGATAAGTAAGAATTTTTTATTTGTGAATCAGGCAACAAATCAGGATTTGTTTGCTTTTCTAATAGTTCCCAAATTGATTTTACCGATTCAGCTAATTCATAATAATCAGAAGTAGATTCAACAGTTTCAGCAAGTCTTATCGCTTCTTTAGGATTTTCAAATAATAAAATTTTAGAGAGTAATGCTTTTACATCGCTGTTATTCATATCTCCTGCAAGTACATTTTCCAGGATTACTCTCGCATCAGTGATACTACCATCTGCTAACAACTTTTTAGCCTTTTCAATCTGATCCGCAAATTTTCCGGGTATTGATTTTTTCAGCCATACTCTTACATGATGTTCAGGCAGTGCTCCTGTAAATTCGTTAATTACTTTTCCTTTAGAAAAAAGCTTACAATTCGGGATTCCTCTGATTCCATACTGAGTGGCCAACTGCTGGTTTTTATCCGTATCTACTTTGGCGAGTTCCCAATCTCCGTTTGACTCTGCTGCAAGTTTTTCAAGAACCGGGCCGAGTATTTTGCAAGGCCCACACCAATCAGCCCAGAAATCTACAAGAACAGGAACTTCTTTGCTTTTTTCAATAACATCTTTTTGAAAATCTTTAACTTCTATTGCCATTTAAATTTTCCGTTTTTTAATAAGCAAAAACATATTAGATGTACATTCTTTTAAAACGTTACAAAAAACTTCAGAAAATTTGTTTGCTTGATTATTAAAGCGGATTGAATAAAAATGTTTATAATTTATTAAAATCCGTAAGCAGTAATAATGTAACAAGTTGTGTTACAAAATATTTTATTTTTATGTATCCTTTTTCATTTGATGAATTCTTCCAGCAATGGTATACTAATTTTCTAAAATGAGGGAAATTGTCAACAATTTTGCTTATTTCGGCTGAGTACTGGTTTTGTTTTTTCTTAAGATATTTTCTCAAGAACTTAAATAGTAGCGGGGCAAGAAGGAAGTACCAGATTATCATAATTCCAATTGCACGAAAAACCATGATAAGTACTTCCATAGTTTTATTTGAGCCGGCCTTAGGGTAAAGATAAGATAATATAATCAATCCAAGTATCAATATTATGAACAGATAACCTGTTGGTTTTTGCCACCAGTGTTTATGTTTTTGTTTGTTTGGATCAACCTGATTATTAAATGAACTATAGAAACCATCAATTTCAGGTTTTTCGTGATGAATAATTTTTATGATTTTGAATGGGAATCTTCCTGCAAAAGTTCCTATAAGCATGCCGAGTATAATGTGAAGACCGAGATACATCCCGACAATAATATAACTTAAATTTATCTCAAGCGTTTCTTTATTGGCTATAAATTCCGAAATGATTGCTTTACCATACTGATCGATTGAATCCCACAGTGTATTTCCAAACAACACAGTTAGAACAATTATTTTTTGCATAGAAGAAAATAAGAGCACAAGTATGCCGAGAACAAATGCGGATACTTTAAAGAACTTTTTATTGAAAAAAAGTACTTCACCTAAAATTCCCTGGAGAAATACAGCTAAATAAGCGGTCAATGGTGTGTAGGGACTAGCAATTCCTTTTATTATAATTACAATAATTGTAGATCGGAGAATTACTCCTTTTTCTTTTGAGAAAAATGCAAGCAATGATATTAGAATCGCAGCCGAACCTCCGATAAATACTCCTCTAAATGGAACTCTGAATGCATGTAATATTCCTCCCAAAGCTGCTTCACTAAATGCCCAGAGTGCAGTAATCTTCCAGATTGTAGAGGATGCATACAATTCGTTTAATTGTCTTGGAACCGGATAGTTTTCTGCCTCACTAAGCAATAATCAAATCTCTTAAATGTTAGAATCAAAAATAATTTATTTCCTTGTTAAATAAACATAATAATGTTTCACTATAATTCTCAATTTGATCCACTATCACAGTAAAATAGGTCTTTACTTATTTATCCAAATTTCATATTATTCTGAAGATGTTATTTCGATGATGTAACGCTTGCTATTTCTAGAGTATGTAACAAATAATAAAAGAGGAGTCAGTATGCGTTCTTTGTTTTATATAATAATTCTTTCCTTAATTGTTTTTACAACATCCTTTTCCCAATCCAATTATTATTACGGGCCAAAGTTTTATGGAGGAGTTTCCATAGGTTATTACGGAGGATTCGGTATCCAGGGAAATGGAACGATATCACATTTTGTAAGAGAAATTCCTTTATCATTCCGTATAGGATTGGGATACACTTCAATAGATCCGGGTAGACCAGTTGATGCAAGAAAAATTTTTATTAACGATGCAACGAACGGAGTTCCGGAAAAATCAGGACGTGTTTGGGATATGAGAGCAGATTTTTTGTATCCGATAAGATTGTTTTCTCATTCATCTATTTATGCTGGAATTAGGTATTCACTATTTACCGCTGATTTCAGATTCATAGATGGTAATGAATTCTTTACGATTTCAAATGAAGAATTTGGATTAGGCGGCGGACTTGAAACCCAGTTTTCAATATCTTCAAATATGTATCTTGTTTTCAGCGCAGGTGCTGATTATTATTTCTCAGGTGCAATTTATGGTCATGATACATCATATAGTCCCGACGGACAGGATGTAAATCCTAGAAATGACTACACTTTTAATGATGCAGATAATGCAATAAATCAACCCAAGTTGCAGCCGAGAGCTATGATAGGTATCAATTATGGATTTTAGTTCTTCTAAGGTCTGTATATTTATTAAAAATAAAAAAGAGTCTTCAAAAACCGAAGACTCTTTTTTTGTTTAGACGAATTAACGAAAAGTATCTTATTGCTCCGTTTCTCCTTTCCAGCCAATTATTCCTGGCTGCAAATGACTGACACTATTAAATCCCATTGAAAGCATTTGCATTCCGGCAATAAAACTTCTGTTTCCACTTCTGCAATAAAGATAATAATTTTTTCTTTTATCTAATTTATTTATCTCCAATAAAAATTGTGGATTCGATATATCAATTAGAATAGAATCAGGTATTCTTTTCTGTTGATGCTCCATCGGTGTGCGAACATCAATTAATACTCCGTTATTATCTTCTTTTAATTTTTGTTCAAATGTAAAAGTATCTAGGTTTTCAACCATTAAAGGTTTGCTATCATCTGCATAATTTTCTTTAAACAATTATACTCCTTAAGCTATTATTTATTCGATAATAAATTTTTTTTTATCCCGCTGTAATGAATTTCCAAGCAAAGTTTGGATAAGAAATGTTCTGAATTTTGATGAAACTTCTTAAAAATATCTTCAAACGATCACAAAAAACAATCCCGAATATGATGACCTCTTAAGTAGAAAGTTTCAGAGAATCTAAATATTTAATATTTAACTAATATATTAAAAAACTGACTCATTGGTCAGAAAATAGTTTCTATGACTTTTTTTTATATATTTGCTTACCTATATTTGCCCATCCTCAAATAAAATAAGCACTTGCAAAGATGTCAAATCAGTACAATATCGCAGTTTTAGGTGGTGGACCCGGAGGCTATGTAGCCGCAATCCGAGCAGCACAATTGGGTTTCAAAACTGTAGTAATTGATAAGGATAATCTTGGTGGCATTTGTCTTAATTGGGGATGTATTCCAACAAAGTCCCTTCTAAAAAATGCTGAAATTTACGATACCGTTAAGAATCGCAGTAATGATTTTGGAATAACAGTAAAAGAGCTAAGATTTGATTTTAAGAAGATCATAGGGCGCAGCAGAAACATTTCTGAGAGAATTTCAAAAAATGTTGAAATGTTGATAAAAAAGAACAAGATCGATAGAATCCGCGGTTTTGGAAAATTAACCTCACAAAATAAAATTGATATTTATGATGATAAAAATAATAAAGTTAATTCAATTTCTACGGATAATATAATTGTTGCTACCGGAGCCAGACCGAAATCAATTCCTTCTATTCCTGTAGACAAAATAATGATAATAACAAGTACGGAAGCAATGATCTTACCTGAGCTCCCAAAAGAATTAATTGTGATTGGAGCCGGGGCGATAGGTATTGAGTTTGCCTATTTTTACTCTGTACTTGGTACCAAGGTAACAGTCATTGAGATAATGGAAAACATTCTGCCAATTGAGGATAGAGAAGTATCAAAAGAATTGGAAAAGAGTTTTAAAAAGCGCGGAATAAAAGTTATCACAGGTGCAAACGTACAGAAGGCTGAAACAAAAGGTAAAAAAGTAAAAGTAACAGTTTCGGTCAAGGGAAAAAATGAAGAATTGACTGCTGACAAGGTGTTAAATGCAATTGGCGTTACAGGAAATGTCGAAGGTTTCGGTCTTGAAGAATTGGGCGTAAAACTATATAAAAATCATATCAAGGTTGATAAATCAAGTTATGAAACTAACGTAAAAGGTGTTTATGCCATCGGTGATGTGATTGGACCACCGTGGCTTGCTCATGTTGCTTCACATGAAGGTATTCGTTGTGTGGAAGGTATTAAGGGAATAAAAATTAAACCGATTGATTATCAGAATATTCCCGGCTGCACATATTGCCAGCCGCAGGTTGCAAGTGTAGGATTAACGGAAGAAAAAGCGAAAGAACAGGGATATAAAATTAAAGTTGGAAGGTTTCCATTTTTGGCAAGTGGTAAAGCATTTGCAGTTGGTGAAAGGGAAGGTTTTGTTAAACTTATTTTCGATGAAAAGTATGGTGAACTTTTAGGTGCACATATTATCGGATCGGAAGCTACTGAACTGATCGCCGAAATTGTGATGGCAAGAGAACTGGAAGCAACAGGTGAGTCTATAATAAAAACAGTACATGCACATCCAACTCTATCAGAATCAATTATGGAATCGGCCGCTCAGGCATACGGAGAAGCAATTCATATTTAATTGATAAAATAAGATTTCAACTTGAGTAGAAAATTAACATACTACGATTTAGAAACCATTGATTATAAGGTTGCCTGGGATTTGCAGAAACAAATCTTTGAATTAAGGTACCAAAAAGAAGTTGATGATGTTCTGCTTTTGTTGGAACATCCACATACTTATACCCTGGGAAAAACAGCCCATCACGAAAATCTGATTTGCAATGAGGACTATCTTGAACAAAATCATATTACTGTTTATGATATAGACAGAGGTGGAGATATAACTTATCATGGTAAAGGACAAATTGTAGGTTATCCCATCTTTGATTTGAATGATTGGATAAAAGATACCCACAAATATTTGCGGGCTTTAGAAGAGGTTCTGATCAAAACCTGCGAGGAATATGAACTTCAGGCTGGTAGAATTCCCGGTCTTACGGGTGTTTGGATAGAGAACAGGAAAATTGCAGCAATTGGTATTAAAGTATCGAGATGGATAACCATGCATGGTTTCGCTTTTAATGTAAACACCGATCTAAACCTTTACAAAGGAATAATACCTTGTGGAATAAATGACAAAGAAGTAACTTCGTTAAAAAAAGAATTGAACAAGGAAATTGATTTAGCTGAAGTAAAATTGAAAATTCTAAGGAATGTCAACGAAGTATTTGATTACGATGAATATGAAGTAAAAGAGCGCGGTATTTTGTTAGAAAAAAATTTTAACAAAGTTTAATAAGGAAGAGATTTATGGCAAAGAAAAATTTGGAAGTATCAACAAAAAACAAATCCGTTAAACCCACTAATGGGAGGCAGAAAAAGTTAAAGGTTGCGGTTAAGCTTTCGAACTATGAGCTAAAGGATGTTTTGAGGATGATGTTAACGGCTCGTACTATAGATAATAAGGCATTGAACTTTCTTCGCCAGGGTAAAACATTCTTTCATATCGCCGGCGCCGGGCATGAAGCGATTCAAGCCGCAATCGGACTTTGCCTCGATAAAGATAACGATTGGTATTTTCCCTATTACAGAGATATGACTGTTGCACTTTATTCAGGTGTTACAGTTAAAGAAATCTTTTTGCAATGCTTTGCTAAAGATAGTGATCCGGCATCAGGAGGAAGACAATTACCTGAACATTGGGGCTCAAGAAGAAATCGACTCGTTTCTCAATCCAGTCCAACAGGGACTCAATTTCTACAAGCAGTTGGAACTGCATTCGCTACGGTAAGACAGAATGAAAGAAGAATTACATACGTAAGCAGCGGTGAGGGCACAACCAGCCAGGGTGAATTTCATGAAGCGGTTAACTGGTCCAGTCGTGAAAAATTACCATTACTCTTTGTTGTACAGAACAATAAATATGCTATTTCAGTTCCGGTGCAGGAACAGAGTGGAGGTAAAGACAATTCTATTGCTGAGATGATGACGGGATATGAAAATTTGTTAAGATTCAGAGTAAACGGTACTGATTTTTTTGAGTCTTATGAAAAAGTAAGTGAAGCCGTTGATTACATACGAAGTGGTAAAGGTCCTGCATTAATCGAAGCAGAATGTGTAAGGTTGTTATCTCATTCATCGTCTGATGATCAGAAAAAGTATAGAACCAAAGAGGAACTTGAAGAAGATTCTCGAAAATGTCCCGTTGAAAAATTAGCAAAGCATTTAATCAATGAAGAAATTTTAACAAATGAGGAATATGATAATCTTAAAAAAGAAATAAATGAAGAAGTAACTGAAGCTGCTGATGAAGCTATTGCAGAATCAGATCCTGATCCCAAAGAAGCACATAGGTATGTTTTTGATGAAAGCGGATTTAAAGAAACTCTCGATTATGAAATATCAGAACCATCCGGTAAAAAAATTGTAATGGTAGATGCAATCAATCATGCTTTGCACGAAGAAATGAAAAGAAACGATAAAATGTATATCTTCGGTGAAGATGTAGCTGATAAAAAAGGAGGAGTGTTTACTGCTACAAAAGGACTATCAACGACATTCGGAGACAAAAGAGTTTTTAATTCACCTCTGGCAGAAGCAAGCATAACCGGGATGGCAACGGGAATGGCAGTAGCCGGGTTGAAGCCGGTTGTTGAAATTCAGTTTGGCGATTATATCTGGCCCGGCTTTATGCAAATCAGAAGTGAAACATCAACAATGCGTTATCGTTCAAAAAATGTTTGGGCTTCTCCCATAGTAGTGAGGGTAGCAGTTGGTGGTTATATTCATGGTGGTCTTTATCACAGCCAGAATATCGAAGCAACTTTTGCACATATCCCGGGAATATTTATTGCGTATCCGAGTAACGCTGCAGATACAAAAGGATTGTTAAAAACAGCTTGCAGAATAAATGATCCTGTTCTTTTCTGTGAACATAAAGGATTATACCGGCAAAGTTTTGCAACTTCACCTGAACCCGACGAGAATTACCTGTTACCCTTTGGAAAAGCTAAAGTTGTACGGGAGGGTACTGACATTACAGTTATTTCGTATGGTCTTTCAATGTGGGACTCGGTTTTTGCAGCTAAGAGATTAGAGAATGATGGTTATTCCGTTGAAGTGATCGATATAAGAACTTTAATTCCGTTAGACGAAGAAACAATTTATAATTCTGTTAAGAAAACCAATAAAGCTATTGTAATACATGAAGATACATTAACGGGTGGATTTGGTGCCGAGATAGCAGCGAGAATTTCAGATAATTGTTTTCAATTTTTGGATGGACCTGTTAAAAGAATAGCAGCTAAAGATGCTCACATTCCTTATTCTCCAATTCTAGAAGCGGCAATTCTACCGAACAGGGAGGAAGTTTACAAAGGTATAAAAGCATTATTGCAATTTTAATTTAACTTGGAGCGAAGGTAATGGAAATTGTAATGCCCAAAATGGGTGAAAGTGTAAGTGAAGGAACGATAATCAAATGGCATAAAAAGCCAGGCGATAAAATAGAAAGAGATGAAATATTACTTGAGATAAGTACGGATAAAGTTGATACTGAAATTCCTGCACCTTCTGCAGGAGTACTTAAGGAAATCAAAGTAAATGAAGGCGATACTGTTGAAGTTGGAACAGTTATGGCAATTCTTTCAACAAATGGTGAACCTGTTGAAGTTGAAACTGAAAAAAAGTCGGAAGAAAAAATTGAACCAAAGGAACCGGAAAAAGTTGGGAATAAAATTTCTAAACCTTCCGCCGAAACTGAAGGAGACTTATACGAAATTGAAATGCCTAAAATGGGGGAATCAGTTACGGAAGGAACAGTTATAAAATGGTATAAAAAAGCAGGCGAATCTATAAAAAAAGATGAGGTTCTGCTTGAGATTAGTACGGATAAAGTTGATACGGAAATTCCTTCCCCAATTGATGGCGCTGTTGCTGAAATTCTTGTAGGTGAACAGGAGACAGTTGACGTTGGGACTATAGTAGCCAAAATTTCAACAAGCGGTAAAGTTATTCAAGAGCAAAAACCAGGCAAAGAAGTAGAGGAAGAAGTTAATCCCTCTGCACCAGAATCGATGCATGATAATTTTACTCCACAGACTTCCGATGCTAAAGAAAAGGAAACCGATAGATTTTATTCGCCACTCGTTCTCAACATTGCACAAAAAGAAAATGTAAGCTTTGATGAACTGGCAGGAATAGCTGGAAGCGGTATAAAAGGCAGAGTAACTAAAAAAGATATACTGAGTTACATAGAACAAAAGAAAATAAGCGGTAAAAAAGTTAGCACAAAAGAAACTTCCCCAGTTTCAGGCAAAACAGACGCATCTCAGTTTAACTTTGATATTCCTGTTACCGGCGAAGTAGAAAAAATCCCAATGGATAATATTCGCCAGAAAATAATGCAGCATATGGTTGCAAGCAGGGATACTTCTGTTCATGTTACTTCTCTTACGGAAGTTGATATGACGAAGATCGATAAATTCCTGAAAGAAAAAAGAGAAGTGTATTGGAAGAAAGATAATGTTAAACTCACATATCTTGCTTTCATTGCAGATGCTTGTATAAAAGCATTAAAAAAATATCCGTTGGTTAATTCGTCCATCGATGGAAGCACAATAATCCGGAAAAAATATGTTAATCTTGGAATTGCAGTTGCAGTTGAACCCGCCGGTTTGATCGTTCCTAATATAAAAAGCGCGGATCAAAAAAATATGTTGGGGCTTGCAAATTCAATTCACGATCTTGCTGACAGATCGAGAAATAAAAAATTATCTCCGGATGATATAACGGGCGGAACGTTTACTATTACAAATTATGGTGTGTTCGGAACTATTTTCGGTACACCAATAATTAATCAACCTGA
>Ga0307425_1000265_pt1 | contig 33043 bp, 30 predicted proteins | sample SalMarWE160330MG_FD_202152 | JGI IMG/M metagenome (GOLD analysis project Ga0307425, IMG submission 202152) | Salt marsh sediment microbial communities from the Plum Island Ecosystem LTER, Massachusetts, United States - WE1603-30 | ecosystem: Environmental > Aquatic > Marine > Intertidal zone >... | reverse complement strand
CGAGTAGACAAACGCGGCCAGTGGCGGCTGATTGACCGGAGCGGTTGGCGTGAGCGTAACATTCAACGTCCGAGTCATTCCGCCGATCACGAACAGACCCTGATTGTAGTTCGAATACCCGCTCTTGCCGACGGTGACTTGATGATATCCTTGCTCCACGTATAGCGATCTTGAGGTGTAGCCAACGAAACTTCCGTCAAGGTTGACCCATGCTCCACTGGGAACTGAGTTAATGACGAGCATTCCGTAGCTTGGCACGTAGCCAGATACCACTTCGAAGCTGGTCCAGTCTTCACCCCACTGCGGATCGGGAACAATCCCCATGATCTGACCCTGGATCTGCAGCTTGAACGCATCCGGGTCGCTCCCCATCAATGGGAATGGGATGGATATTTGAAACTGCGGGGTAAGGTTGAGCGGCTGCTTGCTTGCGATCGCCTGCAAGTACTCCGTGCCGGTCGGTTCGACCACTGTCAGGTTGTAGGTTGACCTATCAGGTAGAACGTGCTCCCCTGCTTGGACATGGTTGTTTTGCGAGTAGTAGTTCGGGAATATCAGACTCACTTTGCCGCTTGCGTCGATGTCGTAGATGTAGACATAGGCGTCCTGGTTCACGTTGAAGTGGATCTGCAACTTCTCTCCCAGCGTGTACGCCCCCTTGTCCACCGATACCTGTATCGTCAATCCGGATGGCTCCGGCGGCTTTACGATGATCCCTTTCGGCGCGACTCCCTGCGCGATACCGGTCAGCCCGATCAGTATCACAAGGGTGACGAGAACGAAAGCCAATGCTGAACGTTTCTTAAGCATAATGCCTCCTTGTTATTCGAATATCTTAAGCACGATAGTTGTTAGATCTGCTGGTGTAATACGATCCATTACAAGTCTTGCATCTTCCGGCAGGATGGCCGGTGCGGTCAGATTTGATAGGTCGGCGAGCCGCGTGTTAACTTGCTGATACATTAGGTGGCCTTCGAGAGGGCTACCGCCTGCTTCCACGTAGTCGGCCAGACAATCGGCTGTCTCGTTAACCAATGTGTTGAAGCGCCCCACAGGGATGGATTGGGAGACCGGCTGCGCACCCGACGGGCAGCTGAAGATTCCTTTGGAATAGAGAAGATCTCGCACCGCTCCCAGCATGTATTCACGCTGAGTCAATCCAAGTATTCGTGGCTGTCCGTTTGATCCATTGAGGATTATCGATAACGGGACGTTGCGAGCCAGACCTTCCTCTGCTTTCTCGATCAGCATTGTTACCGGCAATCCATCTTGGATGGCGTGTGCGATCGAAAGCAGTATCCCTTCCGTATCTTCCGGATCAGCATCCTTTGCAGTTAATCGGTCAATGAGATGAAGCGCTTCTGCCGGTTCCAGATTCCCCTGTGATAAGTTGAGCGTGAACGCTTCCATGATCTCACCGCTGTCTGCGAGTGAGAGAGAAGTCAATGCTTCCTGGACATCTGCTATCGACACTTCGGCGCCAGCGAGGCTGAATCCGGCGGACAGAAGGCAAGCGGCAAAAAAGAGGGCAAACACAATGCGTCTCATGCCCCATCGCCTGCCTGGCCTACGTAACGCACCGAGTTGTATTCTCCGAAGCTACGCACATATTCATCGGCAAGTGGGTCTTGTCCCCACCAACGGCCATCAACCACAAATGCGTATTCATAGCGGCCCGGAGGGAGAGGAATATGTGCCGTCCATATTCCATCATCGTTGGTATCGGTGAGAGGTGTTGCCTCCCAGTCGTTGAAGTTTCCGACTACGCTCACACTGTGCGCGCCTGGTGCAGGCATGACAAACAGGACTTCATTTCCGTTGCCGTGCATGCCGCTTGCTATTGCGGGGGCGCCGGTAGAATTGTTCGGGATGGGAAGCCTGTTGGATACGAACAGTCCCAGCGCCAGGAACAAGACGGCCGTCAACCCGACCGTGGCCAGCTGGCCTATACGCGCACCCCGAGTGGGGGCAAGCATCCTCCCAAGAAGCTCAAATACGTTCCCGTTTGGGATGCGCCCTTCTATTTCTGTAACGACCCTCTCTTCCAGCCGATCGATACAGTACGACTCTTCCTGCGCTTCGTAGCGCAGTGCTTCTGATAGCGACTGATCTAGATTATCCACTCTCATAGTGGATCACCCCGTCTTTTTCCATTACCTGTTTTAGTAGCATCTTTCCTCGATGGATGCGCGTCTTTATCGTTCCCTCGGGGAGGGAAAGTATTTCGGCGATCTCCTTGTACGCAAGCTCGTTGTAGTAGCGGAGAACGATCGGAGAACGGTAGCTTGCAGGCAACCGATCGATCGCCGCGCGCACCGCCGCCGATCGATCTTCGCGGGCGACTATGTGCGCCGGATCGTTCCCTCCGCTTACCTGATCAGGGGGAGAAACAACCGGATGGTATCTCCGATAGCGGAGACGATTACGGCACAAGTTAGATGTCACGGTGAACAACCAGGTAGAAAACTTCTTATCCAACTTGTATCGCCTCAGGTTTACGTATGCGCGGATGAAGGCATCATGTGTAATGTCTTCGGCGTCGGCGCGGTTGCGCAAGAAGCCTAAGCATAGGCCGAAAACAGCGTCCTTGTAGCGGACGACAATCTCGCCCCAAGCCTCGGTTTCGCCAGCGAGTGAAGCCCTCAACAGACTCACCTCATCTTGAACGTGATACACCCTATCTTGTCCCTCCTCCAGATCAATATACACCCGTTATCGGGGGAATGTTTCGTCGTTGACATCCATCACCTCATTCCGGGACGAACCCGCCCATTCGCATTGGCCGCCGTCCATGGTAGAGGAACGGGTAAACGAGGTAGACTGACAACAAGCGCGATCTCCTAATGGGGGGAATCGAGCGTCTACTGTTAAGGAGGTTGAACAAATGCCTGCAACGGGAAACACGGCTGCGCGAGGAAGAAACAAGGTCCTCATTACAGCATTGTTGATGATTGGCCTGCTGGTGGGACTCGCTGCCTGCCGGGGATTCTTCGGACAGGCGCCGATTGCCCTTCTTGTCTTTACTCCATTTACGGATGAAGAGGTGCCGATCACGGTCGATTTCGACATCAGCGGGTCAAACGACCCTGATGGGACGATTGCAAGTTATGATCTGGATTATGGTGACGGCACAGCTCATGCCACGGGCACGGACGTCACCGATGCGCTTTCGCATAAGTACAACGCCGACGGGGCGTTCGTAGCCACGCTGACGATCACCGACAACGACGGACGGATCGGTATGGATACGGTAACGATCACCATCGGCGGCGCGATGATCACCTTTGCCAGCGACCGGGGCGGCGACTATGACATCTGGCGCATGTCGGCCGGTGGAGGCACGCCGAATGTCGTGTTGAATACGGTCAATGATGAGCTGTTCCCCGACCTCATAAAGGGATTGCGCGACATGGTCGCTTATGCGGCCGAAGATGGCACGAGCTGGAACATCTGGAAGATGACCGTTAGCGGCAGCAGCAATTACCAGCTTACCACGCAGACACCGTCGAACCAGATCGAGCCGAGTTGGTCGTATCAAGCGAGCAAGATCGCCTACACGTCGAACGCGGCGCAGACACCTTCATCGACCACGTGGGAGATATACACGATGAACGCCGACGGCTCGTCGCAAGCGAAGCTGACGACACAAAGCCCATCGTGGGCGATTGCCCCCGCGTATTCGCCGACCTCTGACGACATGGTGTTCGTCTCCGGTGCCAGGCATGACGGCACTGTAACGAATGGAGGCAGTGCGATCATCAAGCGGACTGCGGGCGGCGTATTGAGCACGCTGTACGATTCCTCTGGGAACGACGGGAACGCCTCTCCGGACATGAGCGGCGCCTCCACCACCCCACTTAATCTGCCTAGCGGTATGATATCGAAGCCCGCATGGTCACCGGACGGTTTGCTGATCGCCTTCTCCACCGACAAGGATGGAGCCATCAACATCTACGTGGTCGGCGCCGACGGGACGGGTCCGCAGACGCTGGAGGCCTACGTCAACAGCCTGCTCACCGCCGCGGGAGAAGTCGCCGTTACGCCGGGGACGATTTCATCGACGGATGACGAGTTCTGTCCCTACTGGCTCGAGGATGAATCAGGCCTCGTGTTTGTGCGCGAGGAGACAGGAGGAAACTACAACCTGTACAAGGTCTCGTTTACAACCGGCCTGGTGACACAGCTCACAAGCTCCACATCAGCAAACAACGTAATACCAGCAGCAAAACGGTAGGACCAGCCCGAGGGGCGGGGAGGCCTCCCCGCCCCTAGTGGGCAACACGACTGTTTCTCCTTTCCATGATCACGGCAATCGCCAACCCAACAACGAACAGGATGTAGAGAGGGATGTCGCCGAAACGAGTGTAGACGGACTTCGCGGTCAACCGTGATACTGTGACGCTTGTTGCTTGCTCTTTCTGTGTCTGGATCATTATCCGACCGCGCGGATCGATCGCCCCCGAGATTCCCATGTTCGCTGCTTGTATGAGGTAGCGGCGTGTCGATACGGCGCAGAACACGGCGCCGGCGAAATGGGCGGGAAGTTCCGAGCTTTCATCGAACCAGGCATCATTTGTTACTACTGCCAACAACGTGGCCCCGCCAGCCGCGAATGCGCGGCTTGCCGCAGGGAGCATTGACTCAAAGCAGATTGGTGAACCGATGCCGTCGACCGGCGTGTGTGAAGTACCCGGCGTTAGCTCCACCGGCAAGAACGAGTCGACCAATCGCTTCAGGCCGATTGACTCCCAAAGACTGCGACCGGGAATGACCTCTCCGAACGGAACCGGATGTACCATGTCATAGCTTCCCATGTTCTCTCCCCCGGGCGAGAGTGTTACTACGCTGTTGTATATCTTCCCCCGGCGATAATCGCCCGTTCCAAAGAGTATCTTTGCGCCCGTCGTTCTCGCCAGATCGGCGAAGCGAGGCAACAACCGGTCATCTCGCAAGATATAGTCAGGGAGGATCGATTCTGGGAATACGATCATGTCCGGGTCGGTTGCCGCTGCCTGCTGCCCCAGCGCGAGATACCTGTTGAGGAGCGGCATCAGGCTCTTCTGATCGAGCTTCTCCTCCTGAGGAACACGCGACGAAACTATGCCGACGTCCAGCTTGCTGCCGTCGGTCTTGACAGGGATGAAGGAGATGGATATGAGTATGGCTATCGCACCCACTGCGAGCAGCGCGAATCCAAAGCGGCATCTGCGCAGGGCAAGGTACAAAGCGGTGTTTACGAATACAATAGCGGCGGTGAGGCTCCATGGACCAAGGTAGGCGACGATCTGGATCAGCCTGGGGTATGCGTAGAGCGACTGATATAGCGAAGAGTATCCAAGCGCGAGCGGGCCGATGTTCCGCAAGATCTCAAGAAGCGTGAACAGAACTGGAACCACGATTACGAATGCCCCATCTGCTTTCCATCTCCGTCTTGCGTAGGCAATGATTAGGCCGAAGACGCCGAAATAGGTTGAAAGACACAGGACGAGCAGGAACACGCCCGGCACAACTAACGGCGTGAAACGAGTGAGGGTGAATAGCCAGCGCAAATCGACGAGAAAGAAGGCAAAGCCGGCGATCACGCCTGGGAAGAAGCCATTTCCCTCTTCAAGTGCGAACAGGAGCGGTACGAGTGCGACAAGCGACAACGCACCGACAGGGAATCCAGGCATGGCAAGCGCCATCGCCGCGCCGGCTCCGATCGCGAGAACGGCTTTCTTCTTCCACAACGTTGGCATATACTCGTAATCATATCACTGGGTAAGAGGAATTCATGCATCCGATACTTCTTAAGCTGGGTTCAATTACGATCCGCTACTACGGATTGATGTACGTGATCGCCATCTCGCTCGGGTTCCTGCTCATTTCCCGCGAAGTACGGCGAAAGGGCATGATGTGTGGCAGCGACAAGAAGCGGCGTCCGATAAGCACCGACGATCTGCTTGATCTCCTGTTATGGATGGTTCCCGCGGCGATCATAGGGGCCCGGATATACTACGTTGTCTTCCAATGGGGATACTACGGCAGCCACATTGCGGACATCATTAAGATATGGCAAGGCGGACTTGCGATCCATGGTGGCGTGATTGGGGGGATCGCGGCGGTGTACGCCTTCACGCGCGTGAAACGGATTCCGTTCTGGCAACTGACGGACGTCATCGCCCCCAGCTTGATCCTTGGCCAGGCGATCGGACGTATCGGGAATTTGATGAACGGCGACGCATACGGTGTTCCCACCAACCTTCCGTGGGGCATCCACTTCCCTGCCGATTCTCCGGCAGGGATGGCATATCCCGGGCAGGCGACTCATCCATCGATGATCTATGAGATGATTCTCAATCTCATGATATTCTCGCTCTTGTGGCGGATACGAAAACGCGGCTACAAGGACGGCTTCATCACGGCGTTGTATTTCATCCTCTACTCGATTGCACGTTCGATTGTCAGCTTCACCCGTGGGGACAGCCTATGGCTCGGACCGATCCGAGCGGCACACGTGATCAGCGCGGTCCTCATTTTTGGGTTCGGAGGATTCATAATCCTGCGGCGTCTCTACGTGCGGACTAAGCCCGAAATCTCTCCCCCAGGTAGAAACGGCGCGCAAGCGGATCGGTGAGGATTTCCTCGGGCGTTCCATCTGTGATGATGCGGCCTTCATTCATCAAGTATGCGTAATCGGTTATCGACAGAGTATCTCTCACGTTGTGATCGGTTACGATCAATCCGATGTTCCTCTCCCGCAAACGGAGCACGTGCTCTTGCAGATCGGCAATCGAGATCGGATCGATACCGGAAAACGGCTCGTCGAGGAGGATGAACGACGGAGAGGCGGCAAGTGCACGTGCGATCTCCAGGCGACGACGCTCTCCGGCCGATAGGCTGCCGGCGCGGCGCTTTCGGAGCCGCGCCAGTCCGAACTCGCGCAACAGGTCGGATCTCTTCTCGGCATGGGTCGATGATTCCAACACAAAGCTGAGGTTGTCTTCGACGCTGGCACGGGTGAACACGGACGGCTCTTGCGGCAGATAGCCGATACCGAGCCGCGCGCGTTTGTAGAAGGGCAGCTTCGATATGTCAGCGCCATCGAGAAGGACCCTCCCGCTCCTTGTTGCAAGGAAGCCGATCATCATGTGGAACGTGGTCGTCTTTCCGGCCCCATTCGGACCCAGCAATCCGATAATACGCCCCGGCTCTACGGTCAGGGAAAGGTGATCGACGACGCAACGGTCGGTATACCATTTTGTGAGCTCGTGCGCCTCAAGAGCCATTCGAACCTCCAAAGAAACTGTCATTGAGGCGGACATGCACCCCGTCACCAGCCACGATCGCTTCTTGCGAAACGGTTATTGTTCCGGCCTCTATTGTTCCGGCCGCCACCGAACCCGTTACGCCGCCGGAAAGCCTGCTATCACCGGAATTGGAGTCGTATTCGAGGTGCGGACAGTAGAAGTCGCCATCAGTCATCTTCACCTTCACGTTCCCTGTAACAGCAATAAGGCCATTGCTCTCGCTTGCCGTATCGCCGTCTACGGTCAATGAAGACGGCTTAGCGAGTTCCGCGTGCACACCGCCGCTAAGCGATACCTGCCCCTTGTCAAGCGCGTAGACGAAACTCGGGGCAGTGATCGAGGCGGACTGCAAAGTGATATCTACATTCTCTGCCGTGATGTCTCGTGTTGCTTCGCTCCACGTTGCGCTGGCGGTTGCGAGACGAACGCCATCACCCTCTTCGATGATTACGTTTCCGTAGAGTGTCGCCTTATCCCCGGAGAATGTAAGACTGTCGCATGTACCCGCAAGTGCAGTCTTGTCGTCCGAGAAGAAGTTGAGCGATACGTCAGACAGGGTACCGTTATTGCCCTCCATTTGTCCCGTCTTTGCCGTAACGTGCCACGCGGCATTTCCGTCCTTATCATAGCCGGATAGCGCAACGCCCTGTGCTTGTGATGTCTCCGGCGACGGCTCCTGTGTATGCGTGGAGAGGATAACCCAGGCGGTGATCGCCCCCCCGATTAGGAGGACGATGAGGAAGATGCGTGTGCGATGCATGCCTGAACAAAGCCGGTGAACAATGGATGCGGCGAGAGAAAGCGGGACTGGAATTCCGGATGGAATTGAACGCCCACGAACCATGGATGCCCATCCAGTTCGACGATTTCGGTTAGGAGGCCGTCGGGAGACGTAGCGGCCACATGCATGCCCGCCTCTTCAAACCCCTTTCGATAGACAGGATTGAACTCGTAGCGGTGCCGGTGCCGCTCATGGATCCGCTCTCTGCCGTAGCAGGCGCGGCTGATTGTGCCTTGTTGCAGGATTGCCTCATAGGCGCCCAGACGCATCGTTCCTCCCTTGTCGGTGACTCTGGTTTGATCGGGAAGGATGTCGATCACCGGATCAGGGGTATCCGGGTCGAACTCGGCGCTGTTTGCCCGCTTGAGACCCAGACTCGCGCGAGCGAATTCAATAACTGCGCATTGCAGCCCTAGGCAGATTCCGAAGAAAGGAAGGCCGGTATCGCGTGCGTATTTCACCGCCTCCACTTTTCCCTCCACGCCGCGATCGCCAAATCCTCCCGGAATCAATAGGCCGTCGACCTCGTTTAGATACGATTCCGCGCCGCTTCCTGCAATGTCCTCAGCTGAGATCCAGGAGATATGCACGCGTGCGTTGAGGTGCGTGCCGGCATGTGCGAGCGCTTCTCGAATGCTGATGTATGAATCCTGCAATTCGACGTACTTGCCGACGATGCCAATCCGTACTGTCTTCTCAGGATTGTGCATCCTGGAAACAAGATCACTCCAACGCTCGGCGGCAACCGTGCGCGGTGGGAGGTTAAGGCCGGCGGCGACAAGCCTGTCCACGCCTTGGTCGATGAGCATCAGCGGAACGTCGTATATTGTCGGGAGATCCGGGTCTTCAATCACGTTTGCCTGCGGCACGTCGCAGAACAAAGCGATCTTGCGCTTCACGGAGTCCGATAGAGAGCGGTCGCAGCGGGCGACAATGGCATCAGGCTGGATGCCGATTGCGCGCAGCTCCTTGACGCTGTGCTGCGTCGGTTTCGTCTTGATCTCATCCGTGCTCGCCAGGTGCGGCAGAAGAGTAAGGTGAATGAAAAACGTATCTTCAGGAGGCAGATCGTCCTTCAGCTGGCGCAACGCTTCGAGAAACGGAAGGCTCTCGATGTCTCCCACCGTTCCTCCCACTTCCACAACGCTGATCTCCGCACCTTCCTGCTCCACGGGTAGATTGATAAGACGCTTGATCTCGTTGGTGATGTGCGGAATAACCTGCACCGTCTGGCCGAGGAAAGAGCCGGCTCGCTCTTGACGAATGACGTTCCAGTACACTTGGCCGGTGGTGATGTAATTCACGGCTGAAAGGGATTCGTCGAGAAAGCGTTCGTATCGGCCGATGTCGAGGTCGGTCTCCTTCCCGTCGTGTGTTACGAACACCTCTCCATGCTCGTAAGGGTTCATTGTGCCGGCGTCTAGGTTCACGTAGGGATCGATCTTTTGTAGGCTGACCCGATATCCGCTTAGCTTGAACATGAGGCCGATTGACGCGGCGATGACTCCCTTTCCAAGTCCGGAGATGACCCCACCGGTGACGACGATGAACTTGCGCAACATGGACCTCCGGTTATTCCGCTTTATATCGGCACTACAGAATAAGCGAACGGGAAGTCTTATGCAAGAACTCCTTTCTTTGTGCTTGCAGGCGCTTCATGCTATAATGCGGTACTTGTGCGCTTGTCTCAGCGCCAGAATCACAGAGAAAGGGAACGATATCGCATGTTGAGAGCGATCTTAGAGGTTGTCTTCTTCTTAAACTGCTTTGCGTTGATGGGCCTGGTTCTGCTTCAGATGAGCGAGCATTCTGGGTTGGGCGGTGCGTTTGGATCTGGAATGTCGAGCACAGTGTTCGGCAGGGATGAGACAAAAGACCCGAAACGAACGGCCACGACGATAGTCGCGGGAGTATTCATGATTCTCGGATTTGTCCTGTCGTTCATATAGACCGTCGTCAAGGAGGGAAGATAGCGGTGCCGCTAATCGAGGTAAGAGGTCTTAAGACTTATTTCTACACCGAAGACGGTGTGGTGAGGGCTGTCGATGGCGTCGATTTCACCATCGAGCCGGAGAAGACGCTCGGCATTGTGGGTGAGAGTGGGTGCGGAAAGTCTGTCACCGCCCTGTCTGTAATGGGCCTTATTCAGACCCCTCCCGGGAAGATTGCTGAGGGTGAGATAATCTACCACCGAAACGGCAAGGCGACCGACCTGACGAAACTGAATCCGAAGGGACACGAATACCGGTCGATCCGCGGCAATGAGATCGCCATGATCTTCCAGGAACCGATGACCTCCCTGAATCCGGTATACACGATAGGGAACCAGATTATCGAAGCGATTGTTCTGCATCAACACCTGCACAAGAAAGAGGCAAAGAACAAGGCGATCGATATGTTGCACGCGGTAGGGATCCCTCTTCCCGAGGTTCGGGTAGACGAGTATCCGCATCAGCTCTCCGGCGGGATGCGCCAGCGAGCGATGATTGCAATGGCTCTTTCTTGTAACCCCTCCCTATTGATCGCCGACGAACCGACAACAGCGCTTGACGTGACTATCCAGGCGCAGGTTCTCGATCTGATGAATGATCTACGGCGGGACTTCAAGGCCGCGATCCAGTTCATCACGCACGATCTCGGCGTGATCGCAGACATGGCCGATGATGTGGTCGTCATGTATCTCGGCAGGATTGTCGAATCCGCGTCAGTGCGTGAGGTCTTCCACAATCCCAAGCACCCATACACGCAGGGATTGATGAACTCCATTCCGTCACTCACGACCACGAAGAAAGAACGTCTTATCCCGATCAAGGGCGTCGTGCCCGATCCGTTCGACGTGCCAGACGGCTGTGGCTTCGAGCCCAGGTGTCCTCACGCAATGGATATCTGCAAGAGAGAGATGCCGATGTTGAAACAAGTGGCCTCTGAGCATCTGGCTTCCTGTTGGCTGTACGAGTGACAAAGAGGTGATTGAGTTTGTCTTCTGACAACATACTGCTAAACGTGAAAGGCCTGAAGAAGTACTTCCCCGTGCGAAAGGGGCTTTTGCGGCGCGTGGTTGCGCATGTGAAGGCGGTCGACGGAGTCGACATGTACATCAAAGAGGGAGAAACGCTGGGCCTGGTCGGCGAGAGCGGTTGTGGGAAGACGACGACCGGCCGGACGATCCTCCGTCTGATCGAACCGTCAGAGGGCGAAATTCTCTTCAGAAGCAAGAAGCTTGCCAGAAGCGGCGAAGAGTACAGAGAAGTCGATGTTGTGACGGCGCATCGAAAGCTACTGAAATCGCTGCGCCGCGACATGCAGATTATCTTTCAGGATCCGTATTCCTCACTCAATCCGCGCATGACTGTCGGATCAATTGTGGGCGAGCCTCTACTCGTGCATGGGATCGCGAAAGGGGCTGAGCGCGAGGAACGAGTTCGCGAGCTGTTGGGGGCGGTCGGGCTGAAACCCGATCACATGAAGCGATATCCACACGAGTTCTCCGGCGGACAACGCCAGAGAATCGGCGTGGCGCGAGCTCTTGCCCTCGATCCGCAGTTGATCGTGGCCGATGAGCCGGTCTCCGCACTCGATGTCTCGATTCAGGCGCAGGTACTGAACCTGCTTGAGGGGTTGCAGGAAGAATTCGGCCTCACGTATCTTTTCGTCGCGCACGATCTGTCGGTGGTCAAGCACATCAGCGACAGAGTGGCCGTGATGTATCTGGGCAAGATCGTCGAACTCGCCGAGACCGAGCAGTTGTTTGGCGATCCGAAGCATCCATACACAGAGGCCTTGATGTCGGCGGTGCCGGTTGCCGATCCCGACTACGATGTGGAACGAATACTCCTTGAGGGAGACGTGCCTAGTCCGGTCAATCCGCCATCCGGCTGCTACTTCCATCCACGGTGCCGGTATGCGCAGGACATATGCAAGACCGACGATCCTCTCTACCGCGACCTGGGGAACGAGCACTTCGTCAAGTGTCACCTCGCTGAGACATTGGATCTACGCCCTGTAGTGCGTGAATGATCCTCCTCCTTGGCACGAGGAATTGCGGCAAGATTAGAGAGCTAAGGGAGCTTCTGGCCGATATCTCATCGGTGGAGCTCCTTTCTGTTTCCGATTGTCCATTCGATGAGGTGGAGGAGAGCGGGACGACTTTCCGCGAGAACGCGCTTCTCAAGGCGCGCTCAATCTCAGCGCAAACAGGATATTCGGTTCTGGCTGACGATGCCGGGCTGGAGGTGGCTGCGCTGGGTGGCGATCCGGGGGTGCGCTCCGCGCGATTCTCCGGTATTCCAGTCGACTATGCGCGTAACAACGCCCTCCTTCTCACGAGACTTGCCGGAGTTTCCGATCGTCGGGCGAGGTTCGTGACAGTAATGGCTCTTCACTTGAGCGATGGGCGTGAGTTCGTGAGACAGGGAACTCTGAGTGGTCGCATCACGGAGTGTCCGGCCGGCGAAGGGGGCTTTGGCTACGACCCGCTGTTCGTTCCCAACAACAGCGTGCGCACCTTGGCCGAGATGACAATGCAAGACAAGAACAGGATCAGTCATCGCTATCAGGCGGTCAGAGCGATGAAGCTTGTCTTGGCAGAAATCGCGGCTGCGGAGGCGTGATCACTCCTCCGCGAAGGTCTTCGCCAGCTCGAGCACGGCGCGGCGTTGGGCGGCCGACATGCGCTTGGGAACCATCACGTTCACCTCGATGAAGTGATCGCCACGACCTGAACCGTGCAGATCGGGCATCCCTTTGCCACGCAATCGTATCACCTCTCCAGGCTGGGTTCCGGCGGGAATAGAGACGGTCTCCTTTCCCCACAACGTGTCTACGTCCACCTTTGTCCCCAGCGCTGTCTGATGGTATTGCAGGTCTATCTTTGAGTGGATATTGCGGCCGTTGCGGCGGAAACGGGGATCGGCAATAACCTCAATCACGATGTACAGATCTCCGGCGGGGCCACCATTAGGGCCTGCGTTTCCTTGCCCTTTCAAGCGCAGGCGGGAGCCGTTGTCGACGCCGGCAGGCACCGTGATCGAGATCTTGCTCTTCTCTTTCATCCTACCGCTTCCGTGACAATGGTGGCACGGGCGCTCGATTACCTCTCCCGTTCCATGGCACTCAGGGCACAAGCTGACGTTTACGAAACTTCCGAGCAAACTCTGTTGGCGATACTCGATTTGCCCCCTGCCGTTGCATGTGGAGCACGTGCGCTTTGAGCTTCCCGGCTCCATTCCCGTTCCATGACAAGTCTCACAGGCAATTAGGCGTGGGGCCGTGATCTTCATCTTCGTTCCGGTAGCGGCATCTTCGAGCGCTATTCGCAACTTATACTCTATGTCTTCTCCGTGCGACGCGCGCTGTCGACGCCCGGTCGACTGTCCGCCTCCCTGGCGGAAGAAGAGATCGAAGATGTCCTCCATCCCTCCAAAGCCGAACTCGGAGTATGCTTGCCTGGCGCGGTGGAAGTCGGTCTGCCCGAAGTCAAACCCCTGTGCCGGTCCGGCGTGGCCGTAGCGATCGTATTGCGCCCGTTTGTCCGGGTCGGAGAGGACCTCATACGCTTCGGACATCTCCTTGAACTGCTCCTCGGCACGCGCACGTGCTTCCGGGTTCTTGTCCGGATGGAGCTCCTTCGCCTTGCGGCGGTAGGCGCGCTTGATCTCCTCGGGGCTCGCTTCACGAGCGACTCCGAGTACCTCGTAATAATCGCGTTTGGCCACGCTAACCCCTTGTTTATTTCTACTTGTCTTCGTACTCCGCGTCTATGTATCCGCCATCGTCGGCATCCTCTCCGCCGGTAGCATCATCGGCAGAGGGATCGCTCTTGGCATCCCCGGAGGCCTGTGAGTACGCCTGTTCGGCGAGCTGCTGGGCGCTCTTGGACAGGGCATCCATTGCCTTACGAACCTCATCGATGTTCGCATTTTGAGAGAGTTTGTCTCGCAGACTGCGTAGATCCGCCTCGATGTCTCCTCGCTTGTCTTGCGGCACCTTGTCTCCGAGATCTGCGAGGGTCTTCTCCACTGAATAGACAAGCTGATCGGCTTGGTTCCTCACCTCGATCTCTTCCGCCTTTTTCTTGTCTTCCTCGGCGTGTTCCTCCGCCTCCCGACGCATCCTGTCGATCTCCCCCTCGTCCAAGCGCGACGATTCCGTAATCGTGATGGACGCTGTTTTCTCCGTAGCCTTGTCCTTTGCGGTTACGTTGAGAATACCGTTTGCGTCGATGTTGAACGTGACATCAATCTGGGGCACACCCCGCGGTGCGGGGGGAAGGCCGGTTAACTGGAACTTCCCGAGTGACTTGTTGTCCGTCGCCATCTTTCGCTCGCCCTGGACGACGTGGATCTCCACGCTCTGCTGATTGTTTTCCGCAGTAGTGAACGTCTTTGTCTTCTCAGTGGGGATGGTCGTGTTCCGTTCGATCAGAGGAGTCGCTATCCCCCCCAGGGTTTCGATCGACAATGAGAGTGGGGTTACATCCAGAAGGACGATTTCATCCACTTCACCGGCGAGCACACCACCTTGGATCGCGGCTCCGGCCGCGACGACTTCGTCCGGATTGATCTCTCGGTTGATCTTACCCGGGATGCGCTCCGATATCAGTTCCTGGACTCTCGGAATCCTAGTAGAGCCGCCCACCAGCACTACCTGATGAATGCTGTCCTTATCCTTCTTTGCTTCGCGCAGTGTGCCATCGACGATGTCGATGCTTCGCTGCAGAAGGTCCCCGATCATCTGTTCGAACTTTGCCCGCGTGAGCTTCTTCTCTAGGTGCTTTGGTCCGCTGGCGTCGGCCGTGATGTACGGCAGATTGATCGTTGTCTCCTTGCGGCTGGAGAGCTCCATTTTTGCCGATTCCGCTGCGTCCTTCAGACGCTGCATGGCACTTGGGTCCTTTTCGAGATTTATGCCCGTGTCCTTGCGATACTCTTCGACGAGCCAGTCCATGATGCGTCGATCGAAATCATCTCCGCCCAGTTGGGTGTCGCCGTCGGTAGCGATTACTTCGAATACGCCGTCGCCGATCTCGAGAATCGAGACGTCGAACGTTCCCCCGCCGAGATCGTACACAAGGATCGTATGTTCGTCGGACTTATCGAGGCCATAGGCAAGCGAAGCGGCCGTCGGCTCGTTGATGATGCGCATTACTTCCAAGCCGGCTATCGTCCCCGCGTCCTTGGTCGCCTGACGTTGCGTGTCGTTGAAATACGCGGGGACAGTGATCACGGCCTTGGTAATCTTTGTTCCAAGGTAGGCTTCGGCATCGTTCTTCAGCTTCTGCAGGATCATCGCCGATATCTGCTCTGGCGAGTACTCGGTTGTCTTCCCGTCGAGCGAGATCTTGACGTGATGGTCGGTTCCCATTTTGCGTTTGATTGAGGCGACCGTGTGCTTGGGGTTGGTGATTGCCTGTCGTTTCGCGAGGCGGCCGACAAGCCGCTCGCCGGCTTCAGTAAATGCGACCACCGAGGGAGTCGTCCTCTCCCCTTCCGCGTTGGGGATTATTTCCGGAACTCCCCCTTCGAGCACGGCAACGCACGAGTTCGTCGTACCTAGATCTATTCCAATTATCTTCTCTCTCATAACTCCTCCTTCTGCTCCGCATTCATCTTTCCGTTACTCACTTTCACCTTGCACGGGCGCAGAACACGGCCGTTCCTCTCATAGCCACGCTCGAACTCCTCAAGCACCGTATTTTTCTCTTCGCCGCTTTCTACACTCAACAGCGCTTCGTGTTTGGCAGGATCGAACATCGTACCCACGGCATCGAACGGGATTACTCCCTTGGCCTTCAGAACCTGATCGAACTGGGCGAAGATCTTCTCTATCCCACGCACAAAAGCCGCTGCGTCGGTCTCGTTCGAGTAACTGGCGAAGGCACGCTGCAGATTGTCGTACAGAGGTATGAAATCAAGGATCTCACGATCCGACGCCCGCTCTTCCAGTTGCGTCGCTTCGCGCGACACACGCTTCTTGTAGTTCTCGAATTCCGCCTGCAGCCGCTGCAGGCGCTCGATGAGCAAGCGGGTTTCTTCTTCCTTGGACGCCAATTGTGCTTCAAGGGAATCGCCGTTCGATTGCTCCGTGGTTGGGTCTTCCTTGCCATCCAAGATGGTTATTTGTTCATTGGGTTGTTCGTTCTTTTTCATCTGCTTATTCCTTTTCATTGCTCACGCGGGCAGGAGCCGACGAGGATTGTCTCCAGCCGGTTCGCAATATAGCTAACCGCCGACAATGCGCGGCCATAATCCATCCAGACCGGCCCAATCACCCCCAACATGCCTCCATAAGGGCGATAGTGGGAGGAGACTACGCTGAATTCCTCCAACCCGACGAGAGAACAATCACCGATTGATACCAGCAAGCCATCATCATTCTCATGCTTCTTGCGCATCATCTCGACAAACGCATCCCTGTCCTGCATGGCATGGATCAATCCGGCAAACTGCTCCATCGCGTTATCGGGGATCATCTCCTGGAGACCCCCCACGAGATTCAACATGCCTTCGAAGAACAGGCGCTGATTGGAGCGGCGTTTGAGCTGACGGTCGAGAACGAGAAGGGTCTGCCGCACCGGCCGATCATGCCAACCCTCTGCCCTATCTTGAAGGACAAGTCTTCGAACTGTATCCAAAGGTGCGCCGTGCAGGTCGCGGTTGATGATCTCGGTCACCCGCTCGATCTCTTCTTGCGACAGGTCGTCCTCCAGCGGGATGAGGCCGTGCTCGACGATGCCGATATTGGAGACGATAACCAGCAATGCCAGACGTGATCCCATCCTAACAAGGACCATTCGATCGAGCAGTGTTTCTTCCTGACGGGGAGGAATTATGAACCCGGCATAGCCAGTTATGCTCCCGAGCAGGAAGGCTGTTTGACGCATCGCTTCGCCTACCTCAAGGCACTGAACAGAGTATGCCTCCACAACCTCCATTCGATCTTTCTTGGTGAGCTCTGACAGATCGAGGAGCCAGTCAACGAAAAAGCGATACCCTTTCTTCGTCGGGATACGACCCGATGAAGCATACGGTTTCTCTATATAGCCAGCCTCTTCCAGGTCGTTCATGTCGTTGCGCACAGTCGCCGAACTGACTCGCAGCCCGTAGTCCTCAAGAATCATCCGAGAAGAAACGGGCTCATGCTGTCTAATATATCGGTCGACTATCTCTTTCAGTATCAGTCTTTGTCGGTCTGGAAGAACGGTTTCCATTCTTAGCACTCTCTTATATCGTTTGCTAAATGATAGCGCTCGACAAGTTCCTTGTCAACGTGGCACTTGACACTTGTCCCATTGATCTCTATGATGGATCTATCATGTCAGCGATGGAGAAGTCCGCGATTAGTCAAGTTAGCGTGTGCTCTTCCCGCTGGTATTGGTTTACAACTGGTACTTCCGTTCATCCCTAGATAGGCTGGGGAAGAACCCGGAGGTACCAGGAGAGACTACAGGCAATGCCTGTGGTCTTTATTTTTTGCCTGGAGGTGAAGTGAGATCTGGAGAGATGCGATAACCGTGAGAGGGAAAGAGCAATCAAGGAGGTAGCAATGAAGAAATTATTGTCAGTTATGGTTGTTGGGTTGATTGTCCTATCGATTGGGACCTTGGTCGCTGCTGGAGATCCGATCAAGATAGGGATCTGTCAGATAGTCGAGCATCCGGCACTTGATGCGGTGCGCCAGGGCGTAATTGACTCTCTATCCGCTGCCGGATTTAGCGATGGCGTCGACGTGATTTATCTTGTCGCCAATGCTCAAGGTGATATGGGGACTGCGCTTGCAATTGCGCAAGATTTCAAGGCTCAGAATGTCGATCTTGTGGTTGCTATCGCCACGCCGACGGCGCAGGCTGCGGTGCAGGTCTTCAGTGATACGGACACCCCGGTGATCTTTGCTGCTGTTACAGATCCAGTTGCTGCCGGGCTCGTTGTAGACGCAGACGACCCGAGTGGGAATGGGAATGTAACTGGCACGTCCGATCGGATTCCGGTTGCGTCAGATATCGCGCTCCTCAAAGAACTATCCCCCGACATCACGAGGATCGGGATTATCTACAACCCGGGTGAGGCCAACTCGGTGGTGCTCACGGATCTTGCAGTGGCGGCGGCAGGAGACCTGGGCCTGACGATCATAAAAGCAGTTGCCGACAATTCGGCGAATGTTCCGATTGCCGCGCAATCGCTTTCCGGACGGGTCGATGCGTTCTATGTAACGACTGACAATACGGTCGTTTCGGCGATCGGTTCAGTGGTCGCCGCAGCAGAAGAGGCGAAGATCCCCTTCTTGGTCGCGGATCCAACGAGCCTTGCCTCCGGCGTAACCCTCGCCACCGGATTTGACTACTACCAGCATGGGCTCCTGACGGGGTCAGTAGTACAGCAAGTGCTGGCGGGAAAGAAACCCAGCGAGATACCGGTGACGTACCAAAGCGGCGGTCAGATTGTGCTGAATCTCGATGCGGCGGAGAAGATCGGTCTTGTGTTCCCTCAGACGATTATTGCCAAGGCTGACAAGATCTTGCTTGGTGGTATCGAGTGGGAAAAAGCGGAGACCAAGTAGCCTCTGGGAGGAGCGATGGCCCTTATTCTGATGCATGCTGCTGAACAGGGATTGCTCTACGGGATTGCGGCGCTGGGGGTGTTCATCACTTACCGGATTCTCAACTTCCCCGATCTGACGGTCGATGGCAGTTTCGTGACCGGAGCGGCCATCGCCTCCTCCCTCCTTGTGACATACGGACTTGATCCTGCAATTACGTTGGTGATCGCATTCGCTGCCGGCGCAATCGCCGGAACCGTAACGGGGCTCCTAAACACCAGGCTTGGGATTACCGATCTCCTTGCCGGAGTCCTGTCGATGATCATGCTCTACTCGATCAATCTTCGAATCATGGGCAGGCCGAACATTTCGCTGCTCCGCGCCGACACGATCATTCGCATCGTGCAGCGCGGGTTTCACTCTCTGGGCATTGTCGGCGTTCTTGTTTTTGTCGCACTGGTGACGATCGCGATAAAGGTATTGCTCGATCTCTTCTTCAAAACCGAGATTGGACTTGTCCTGCGCGCCACTGGTGACAACGAACGGATGGTAATTGCGCAAGGGGTAAACACCAAGACGACAAAGGTGGCCGGGCTTGCGCTTTCCAACGGGCTAGTTGCTTTGTCCGGCGCGCTTGTCGCCCAATATAGCGGGTTTGCCGACGTGGGCATGGGAGTGGGCACGATCGTGACCGGCCTTGCCGCGGTGATTATCGGAGGATCGCTGATCCGCTCGCGCAAGGTGGTATGGATGACTACCAGCGTGCTCGTGGGGTCCTTGATCTACCGGATTGCCGTGATGTTTGCCCTGCGCTACGGGTATGTGATCGGGTTCCAGGCGAGCGACCTCAAGCTCGTTACTTCATTACTTGTCATTGTTGCGCTCGTCATTCCAGCGTTTCGTGCCCGCATGGAAAGGAAGGTAAAGCCATGCTGATGCTTGAGCGTATTCGCAAGACATTTCGTTCAGGCCAGGACCTTGTCGTCGCCCTCGGTGGAGTCGATCTCAAGCTCTCCAAGGGAGACTTTCTGACGGTGATCGGATCGAACGGCGCCGGCAAGAGCACTCTCTTGAACATCATTGCCGGCAGCATACTTCCTACTGCCGGGCGCGTGTCGATCAACGAGGAAGATGTAACGCTCGTTCCCGCCTATCGACGAGCACGATGGATCGGCAGGATCACCCAGGATCCCCTCTCCGGGACCGCCCCGTCGATGACGATTGCCGAGAACCTTGCGTTGGCCGCAAAGAGGTCCCGGCGCTCTTTCTGTCTGGCGATTACTCGCAGGAAGAGGTTGGAGATGGTGGAACGGATGCACGCGCTTGGCATGAGTCTTGAGCGACGCCTCGATGATCCGGTATCACTCCTCTCCGGAGGGGAGAGACAGGCGCTCACTGTAACGATGGCAACCCTTGCCAATCCACAGATTCTACTGCTCGACGAACATACGGCCGCACTCGATCCGACCAACGCGCTCAAGGTATCGCAATTAACGCAGGAATTCGTGACGAAAACGGGAATTGCCACGATCATGGTTACGCACAACATGGAGCATGCGATCTTACTCGGGAATCGGCTGATCATGATGAACAAGGGAGAAATTGTCTACCAATTCGCCGGTAACGAGAAAGCGACACTTGAAGTGCCGGATCTCGTCGATCTCTTTCGCAAGCGGCACATCTGCGACGACGAGCTTCTCTTGGAGAGAAACTAGTTGTTCTTCCCGCAGCAGTTCTTGTACTTCTTCCCTGAACCGCAAGGACAGAGATCGTTGCGCCCGGGAGTCACCTTCGCCTGTGCCGGCTTCCTCTTGGGTTGCTCTGCCGTGGAACTGACCGATCCGGCACCGGCGTGCACGTACTGTATTTCTCGTTCTGGCGCCTGCCTCTGTCTGCCGTCCCCGGCGGCGAGGCGCGGGTTCAGAAGAGACGTAACGATCTTCTGTGCGGCGCGCGCCAGCATCTCCTGGAACAAAACGAACGACTCGCGCTTGAACACAACGAGTGGATCTGTTCCCGCGTAGGCGGTGAGGCCGATCCCTTCTTTCAGATCGTCCAGCGTATATAAGTGCGATAACCACGTTTCGTCGATCGTCGTCAGGATAAGATAGCGGGATATCAGAGGGAATCTTTCCTTGAGTCGCTCCTTCTGTTTTGCGAGCACTCGCTTGAACAGATCGACGACAAACTCCTCCAGTTCGTCCACATCTTTCCCGACCAGTGCGCTGTTGTCGATTCGGAGATAGGCATGAAGTGCGCGCGCCAGTCCCTCCAAATTCCACTCATCCGCCGGCCGCGTCTTGTCGGCGTAATCGGCAACGAGTCGCTCGGCGACTTCTTCGAACAGGTCGTAGAGATAGTCATCGAGTTCGTCGAGCGGCATCGATTCTACTTCAGCGGGTGGTGGTAGGAGGAAGCGATCGCGCAGGGAGTAGATCGCGTCGCGTTGCTTGGCGAGCACGAGGTCGTACTCTAACAAGTGCTTGCGGATCTCGAAGTTTCGTCCTTCTACTCGCTTCTGGGCGCGGCGGATTGCGCGCGACAGCATTTCATGCTCGATCGCCTGGCCCTCTTCCATGCCGAGCCTGTCCATCACGGAGGCGATCCTGTCTCCCCCGAAAATGCGAAGGAGGTCGTCTTCCAGCGACAGGTAGAACTGTGAAGACCCTGGGTCTCCCTGACGGCCGGCGCGTCCGAGGAGCTGGTTGTCAATACGCCGTGACTCGTGTCGCTGACATCCGAGCACGTGCAGTCCGCCAAGGCCCGCGACGTCATCGCCGAGCTTGATGTCCGTGCCACGTCCGGCCATGTTTGTTGCTACGGTGATCGCCTTCTCCAACCCGGCGTCTTTTACTATCTCCGCCTCTTGTTCATGGTACTTTGCATTGAGTACGGTGTGAGTGAGTCCGCGCTTCTTCAGCATCGCCGACAGGCGTTCCGATTTCTCGATTGAGTCCGTTCCAACTAACACCGGCCGTCCGTTCTTGTGTTGCTCTTCGATCTCATCGGCGATTGCCTGGAACTTTGCCTTCTCGGTCCGGAATATCACGTCCGGTTTGGCGACGCGAATCAAGGGGCGATTTGTCGGAATGACGAGTACAGGCAGGCCGTAGATCTGCTTGAATTCTTCCTCTTCCGTCTTCGCCGTACCAGTCATGCCGCAGATCCCTTTGTACAGCCGGAAGTAGTGTTGCAGTGTGATCGTGGCAAGTGTCTGCGACTCTCGCTGTACCATCATTCCCTCTTTTGCTTCCAGCGCTTGGTGCAGACCGTCCGAATAGCGCCGATCAGGCATAAGTCGACCGGTAAAGGTATCGACGATCATTACGCGACCATCCTTGACAATGTAGTCGCTCTCTTTCTTAAACAGGTGCAGTGCACGTAGCGCCGTCTCCAGGTGGTGAAGCGCATCGGTGTTCTCCGGTGCGTACAGGTTGTCGAGCGACAACGCATCTTCTCCCTTGTGGATGCCGTCGTCGGTGAGGGTGAGTCGCTTTGTCTCCTCATCAATCTCGAAATCGGCATCTCGCTTAAAGCGACGGGCAACGGTGGCGAACTTGCGGTAGCGATCGATCGATTCCGCCGTCGACCCGGAGATGATCAACGGGGTGCGCGCCTCGTCGACGAGAATGTTGTCTATCTCGTCGATGATTGCGTAATCAAGAGGGCCTTGCACCTTCTGCTCGACCGTCATGACCATGTTGTCGCGCAAGTAGTCGAACCCGAACTGATTGTTGGTGCCGTACGTGATGTCCGCCGAGTACGCTTGCTGGCGCGCCTGCGGCTCCATCCCTTCCTGCAGCAGGCCGACCGACAGCCCGAGGAACTCATAGATCGGCGACATCCATTCGCAGTCGCGATTGGCGAGGTAATCGTTTACCGTCACCACGTGCACCTTCCCCACAAGCGCATTGAGATAGGCGGGCAAGGTGGCGACGAGCGTTTTCCCCTCTCCGGTCTGCATCTCCGCGATCTTACGATCGTCGAGAGCGAGCGCTCCGATAATCTGGACATCGAACGGTCGCATCCCGACCGTCCGCGTTGCGGTTTCGCGTACGACGGCAAACGCTTCGTCTCGTATCTCCGCGCGCGATTCACCGTCCGCCATGCGTTGGCGGAGCAGTTGCGTCTTGGCGGCGAGCTCGGCGTCAGACAGCGCCTTCATCTCCGCCTCGAAGTCATTTACAGCTTCCAGATGTTGCGTGTAGCGTTTCAACTGCTGCGCGTTCGTCTGCCCGAACAGGAAATCCAAACTCTTCTTGATGCTATCGATGGCCATGACGGGCTTCAGTATAGGAATGGAAGAGCGTTCATTCAAGGCGACGTCGCTGCCGGGAGACCGCTAAGTGCGTCCTCCACCGTCTGTTTCTCCTGCGAGAGCGATTCAACCTGGGCGCGCAGCCGACCGTAGTCGGCGGTAGTCATTTCGGTCGGTGATGAGAGTTCCTTGTTCGCCTTATCCAAGGCGGACTCTATCAGCGCCAGCGCTTGCTGGTAGTACTTTCTGGCGGTGACGGGCATTCCCTTGCTGCGATACAAATCGCCCAGTGACATGAATGATCGCTCGAATGTCGGGCGCTTCTCGGAGAGGGCCTCCAGCTCTGTTATGGCGCGTTCGTAGTCTTGCTGGCGAACGGCGATCATCGCGTGCAGATACTCGGCTTGTACCTCGATATCGGACTGTGGGTGAGATGAGAGGAGGAGATCGACGTCCGGGCTGGCGATCTCAGGCTTGTTGAGATTTACTGCGAGGTTCGCGCGCATCAGGTAGACCGACTCATCGACGAAACGCGTACGACACTGTTCCAGATTGGCGAGCGCCAGATCGTACTCCTTCAGGTTGACCTGGGCCATCGCCAGGTAGTAGTAGGTTTGGCGCGGGCAGAAATCGAGTGCAATGCTGCGGGAGAGTGTCATCTCAGCTAGGCGCGCTTGCCCCATCTGCAGTTCTGTCGTCCCTTCTCCCAGCAGGAGATTGGCGCGATAGTCGCGAATGCCGATGACGCTCGCTCCCAAGCAGAAGACTACAATCACAGAAGCTACTGCCTTTAGCGGCCAGCCGATGATTGATACCTCCTTGGTGGCAGTGTCTCCGTATCTCCCGGAAGCCGCAATGGCGAGTACGGTAATCACAACGAGAGATGATGCTGGAAGATGCGCGGGGAAGCTGACTAGGGCATGCACAAGAAACGCCACAACGCCGCAGCCAAGGAGGATGAGATCGAGGCGGGCGTGTTCGTCGCTGTTTCGGCGTAACCGCATCCAGAACGAGAGTGGCACTGCAACTAGCAGAACGAATACAGCGATAATCCCCAGAATGCCAAGTTCGGCGGCGGCCTGGACGTAGTCGTTGTGCGCCTGCGCCGCACGCGGTATGTAGAAGTTGTACTCCGCTCCTCGGGGAGTGGAAAGAAACGCTGCCTTGTACGGGATGAAGTTGAGTTTGTAGTTGCCCAATCCCACTCCGAGGAGCGGGTGATCCTTCAACATCTCCCACCCGACCCACCAGTCCCAAGAGCGCGTGCTCCCCGCATTTGCCGCCCACACCCTGGAGATCCAAGATCCGCCGTCCGCGGACAGGCCGACGACCGAATTGAGCGGACCGGACGGCGCCTCCACGAGAAACGTGAACGCAAGGACGAGAAGAAGGGCGATGAGCCAGGCACGGTTTCTCTTGATCGGCTCGATAGGCCGGAAGATGAGCCAGAATGCGAGGAACGCAGCCGCTGCGGCGATCAGTGCCAGCATGATGCCGGTTTGCTGTAGCATTAGGGCCGTCCCGAAGACAAAGGCGATGAGGCCGATCGCGACGGCGCGCGCAATGCGCGACTTGAGGAGCACAATGAGGATCACTGACGGGAACAGGAGATACGACAGAAATCCTCCCAGGTAGTTGCGGTTTCCCATCGTGGAGATGACTTCACTGAGGCCGTGACCGCCGAGCGCCCCCCGCATTATCCCCAAGTACTGCAGCAGGCCGTACAGCGAGGCGAGAAACGCAGAGGCGAGAAGTGCATACAGGATGAGGTTTACGTCCTGTCTCCGCTTCACGGTGTTTGCTACGAGGAGATAAAACAAGAAGAAGAATATGACAAGCGTCAGGCTCTGCAGTACCACGCGGGCGTTCACAGCGTTTGCTATCGAAAGGAGAGAGACGATGATCAGGCCGGCCATTGGGTAGACGAGCCACGGGAGTCGAAGGCGCCATTCGCGCTTCACAAGCGATCGTATCGCCCACATGCCAAACAGTATCGACACTCCGACAATCGCAAAGATGGTCTTTCCGTACCCGTATTCGGTGACCCCCGGCCAGATGAAGAGCGGGAGCGAGAACACAAACGCCGCAATCAGATAGACGATGATGCGATCGAAAGCTAGAAATGATGGCACTGAAATGGATGTCTTCTTTCGCGGCCTGCGGGCCTTCTTCTTATTCATAATCTACATTCATTATACGAAGTCATCGTCTGGAACGGCAACCACGGCGTGCGCGAGTTCGGCAAGCTTCTCCCTCCCGCCAAGGATAGAAATGAGTGGCGCGAGAGTCGGCCACAACCGCCTCTCCGATGCAATTGCGTGCGCGAGGAGACTCGGACGGTCGATGTCGCCATGCTCGGCGATCATGTTCAAGACTTGCGGCGTGTTGACGATGTCGAAGACGGAGTTGATTCCATCGTCATCCATGTCGGCAATCGCGGCACGGGCGACGCGCCCGAAACGAAGCTCGCGCCCGATCTTGTCGTGCCAGCAACGCTCGTATTCCGAGAGAGTTTCTTTTCCGGTGTCGCCGGCGAGTGCGGCGCGGGCGGCGATCTGGCCGGCGATGCGCGCACATACACCACCGGTGTAGAGGCCGCCTCCGGATGTCGGTTTTGCCTGCCCGGCGGCATCTCCCACCAGCAACGCTCCATCCGTGAACGTCCTCTGCGCGGGAGCAACGGGGATAATACCGTGAACGCGCGCGATCTCATCGCCACAGATGCGTCGAGCGAGGAATGCGGTGAGTAACTTGTTCGTGTCCGTGCCCAACGGAGCGGCGAGCCCGACGCGCAGTTGTCCGGCCTCCGCTGGAATCACCCAAGCGAAGAACGTGGGAGCAACGGTATTGCCGAAGAAGATCTCGATCTCATCATCGGATGCAAGCGAGCCGGCGACTATGGCCTGGCTTCCGATGAGGGTATCCGGTGGTTGCGAGAGGGAAAAGCACGAAGCGATAATGCTCTGCGGCCCATCGGCGCCAACAATGACACCTGCGCTGACCTTATCCTGGTTGTCGCCGACTGAAAGGATGCCGCGCTTGGCACCTACGGCGCGCGTATTTATGCGCACATCTACCCCCGCTTGGGCGGCGAGAGCGAGAAGCTCGCGATTCAGCTTCCCCCGATCGATGACGACTGCTCTTGCCTCACCTGCACGGAGATGAAACGTCTTGTCTGCTGGCGAGTGGATGGTTCCTCCACGGATGATGCGCAGCACACTGGAATCGGAGGCACCGAGCGTCTCTAGCGTGCGCGGGCTGACGAGGCCGGCACAGCGGGCCGGCTCGCCCGATCCGTCACCCTTCTCTACCAGCAACACCCGCGCGCCTGCGTCTGCTGCATGGCGGGCGGTGGCCGCGCCGATCGGTCCGCCGCCTACGATTGCAACGTCGTAACGTTCCGTCACAGTGCTACTCCCCCTCTTTCTTCGCTGGCCGCGTCATGATCTCGTCGACCATGGCGAGAGGGTCGGCGCTCTCGTGCAGGATGCGGTAGACGGCTTCGGTGATCGGCATCTCAATTTCCTTCTCCTGCGCGATCAGGTGCACGATTTGCGTCGCATACACTCCCTCCGCCACCATCTTCATCCGCTTCAAGATGTCGTCGATTGACTCGCCTTGTCCGATGCAGAAACCGACGTAGCGATTGCGGCTGTGGGCGCTCGTGCACGTGGCCACAAGATCACCGAGGCCGGAAAGGCCGAAGAAAGTCGCATCACTCGTATCGAACGCGTTTCCAAAACGCACCATCTCTTGGAGGCCGCGCGTAATCAGCGCGCCACGGCTGTTATCACCAAACCCGAGGCCGTCAGAGATCCCTGTGGCGATGGCGATGATGTTCTTTGCCGTAGAGCACAGTTCGACTCCGCGAATGTCGGTTGACAGGTAGATGCGAAAGCGAGGGGACGAGAACGCCTTCTGTAAGCGTTCCCCCAGTTCTGTATCTGCCCCGGCGAGCACGACCGCCGTTGGCATGTCGCGTCCCACTTCCTCGGCATGGCTTGGTCCGGACAGAGTGAACACAGCTTGCGCGGGTAGGGCATGCGATATCACTTCGGACATCGTTCGATGCGAAGTGCGGTCAATGCCTTTTGCCAGGTTGATGTAGATCTTGTCTGCGTCGGCAATGGCCGCAATCTTCCTCATTGTCTTCGCCATGGCAAACGAGGGAACCGCGAGGATGATAACCCCTGATGCAAGTGCTTCGGCAAGGGAATCGGTGATGTGGAGGTGCATTCGCGGGAGGGCAATCTTCGGTAGATAGTCGATGTTCTCGCGCTCGCGATCCAAACGGTCTGCCGCTGTAGCGCTACGCGTCCACAGGGTAACATCGTGCCCATTCAGTGCCAGCAGCCGGGAGATGGCTGTTCCCCAGCCGCCAGCACCGATTACGGAAACCTTCACTGCGCTTCCTTGGCTCCCAATGGGATCGGCATCAGTGTGCCGATGTGACTCTCGATCCATGTGGTGGCTACTTCTATCGGGTCTTCGTCCTCGCCGACAACGACATCAGGCGTGAGGCCGACTCCCTGTACCACGTTTCCGTTGGGAGTCCTGTACTCGCCGATCGTCAGCTTGAGCGCGGAACCGTCGGAGTAGTTGAACAGCTGTTGAATGACGCCCTTACCGAACGACTGCTCTCCGATGAGGATGCCCATCTCATGATCCCGGATCGCTCCGGCCGTAATCTCGGCGGCGCTTGCCGTTCCGCCATTTATCAGGATTGCGAGTGGAAGGTCAGGCACGCTGTTGCCGGTCGAGTAGTACTTCTGATCACCCGAGATACGACTGCTGGTGGAAACGATGATCCCGTTGTCCACGAATCGACTGGAAACCGAGATAGCGGCGCTCAGTAACCCGCCCGGATTATTGCGCATGTCGAGGATAATCCCGTCGATCGCGTTTAGGTCGAACCCATTGAGTGCCCTGTCGAGTTCAAGTGTGACGCTGTCGTCGAAACGAGACAGCTGGATATAGGCGATACGATCGTTGTCGACGAGTTTGCTCGTAATGGCCTCTACTGTGATTTTCCCACGCACGATTGGGATCTCTTCTTCGGTTCCATCCTTGTGACGTACGGTCAAACTCACGGTCGTTCCTGCCTCGCCGCGAATTTTCACCGCCGCTTCAGAAAGGGTGATTCCGTCGGTCGATTCCCCGTCGATCTTCACGATTTGGTCGCCTGCCTTCACCCCGGCTTCCTCCGCTGGTGTCCCCGCCAGAGGGGCGATCACGGTGAGGACGTTGTCCTTGATCGTGATCTCGATTCCCACGCCGCTGAACTCTCCTTGCAGGCTGCTCTCGAAATTCTGCAGGCCCTCGGGATCGAAGAACTCGCTGTACGGGTCATCCAACTGTTCTACGAGACCTTTCAACGCTCCATACAACGCTTGTTGATCGTTTACCTGATCCGGCTGATAGAAGTAGTTCTTGATCGTCTGGTACACCTGCGACACCGGGGAGAACAGGTCGGGCGAAGTCTGCTGGGCTCCGCCTACGCCCATCGCCACGACGAACATTATGGCCGGTATCAGTAATACTAATGCCTTCTTGGCAATCGAGTGGTTCTTCACGCACCTCACCTCTTGGTTCATTGTATCCTTGCGCATGTGATGACGGAAGGGGCATTACAGCCCGAGATAGGCCTCCTGGGCGGCAGTAAGCGCGTCGATGCCGATTCCCATCGTCGCAAGCTTCATTTCGGCGACGCGATGATCGATCTCGGCCGGAACCGAGTGAACGATGGCGGCGAGTGGGGCGCTCTCAACGATGTGCTTCAGGGTAAGCGCTTGCAGCGCAAACGAGATGTCCATAATCTCCACCGGGTGGCCATCGCCGAGTACGAGATTTACCAAACGGCCCTCACCAAGCAGGTAGATTGTCCTGCCGCCGGAGAACGTGAACCGCGTGATGCCATCGCGGACATTTTCTTTCTCCAGTGCAAGGTTGGACAGTGCTTGCTTATCGATCTCCACGTCAAAGTGGCCGGCGTTTGCCATCAGGATGCCGTCCTTTGCGTTCAATATGGCGCTACGTGTCACCACATCGCGACACCCGGTGGTCGTGACGAGAAAGTCGGCTCTCGCAATCATCTCTTCCATCGGGCCGACTGTAAACCCGTCCATGGCCGCCTCCACCGCTCGCACCGGATCTATCTCGCACACGATGACGCGTGCGCCAAGGCCGGCTGCACGCATGGCGACCCCGCGACCACACCAACCATAGCCCGCGACGAGAACCGCCTTGCCCGCGACGAGGAGATTCGTCGAGCGAAGAATCCCGTCCCACACCGATTGCCCGGTGCCGTAGCGGTTGTCGAATAGGTATTTCATCTTCGCGTCGTTCACGGCGAACATGGGGAACCTGAGTTTGCCCTGTTGCGCGAGAATACGCAGTCGGTGCACGCCGGTCGTTGTCTCCTCACACCCGCCGACTATCTCGAGCGGCATCTCCGTATGAAGCAGGTGCGTGAGGTCTCCGCCATCGTCGAGTATGAGGTCCGGCTGTGCCTCAAGTACGTGCTTGAGGTCATCTGTATACTCGCGTTCGGTCGCGCCGTGACGAGCATGAACAGTGACTCCGCGTGCCGCCAGCGCGGTGGCGACATCGTCCTGTGTGGAGAGAGGGTTGCTTCCGGTGACCTGCAAATCGGCCCCGCCGCCGTGCAGCAGGAGCGCCAAGCATGCGGTCTTCGCTTCGAGATGAATACTCATCGCGATACGATGCCCGCGAAAAGGCATGCTATTTCTAAACTCCTCCCGCAGCAGTCGAAGCAGGCTCATGTGCGCCATTGCCCAATCGATCTTCTGATTCCCGCGTTGTACGTCTAACCTCGATTCGCCCATCGATTGCGTCCTCCTTGTCTTGTTCACCAGTATGCAGAATCGTCGATGGAGGGCGCAACCGATCGATATCAAACGGGTGTTTCGGCGCCGGTGCGTAGGCTCAGATATATTCCGAGAAGGATTATCGCTCCCCCGATTCCCTTTGCCGGCGTCAGCGATTCGCCGAAAAAGAGGTAAGCGAGCAAAGTCGCGCCGATCGGCTCCCCGAGTGTGACAATCGACACACTCGGAGCCTGCAAGTACTTGAGTGCCCAATTCAGCGTCGTGTGCCCGACCAATTGCGGCCCCAGCCCGAGGAGAACGAGCCAGAGATAGTCGGATGGAGGGAACCCGCCAAGCGGCGTTCTGGTGAGCAAACAGACGACCATCAGAATCGCGGCTGCCGTACCGTAGGTAGTAAGTGCGTATCCGGAAATATGGAGCTTCTTCCGCACTCTGCGGCCGACAAGGAAATATCCCGAAGCCATGATTGCGCCTGCCACGGCAAGCATGTCTCCGTGAAGAGCTGATCCACCGACTTGCACATCCCCCCATCCGACTACGCACCCTCCGCCGATGGCGAGCACGATCGCCACTATAAGAAGGCGAGAAGGCGGCTCCTTAAGGAGAAACCGCGACCCCAATCCGACAAAAATGGGGCTGGTGCTGACGAATATTACGGAACTGGCGATGGAAGTATAGTCGAGCGACGCGATCCAGAAGACGAAATGCAGCGAGAGGAATACGCCGCTTACAGCCGAGAGAAACAGGTTCTGCCTTCCAATCCCGGAGAGTGCTCCCTTGCCGACTGCAATCGGGGCGATCACGAGAGAAGCCACCCCCAATCGCCAGGCGGCAATAGCGAGTACCGACGCTGCGGCCGTCATTCGTATCAGGATTGACCCGAACGATATGACAATGATTCCGATGGCCAGAATGCCTGGGAGAATAAGGTTTCGGTTCATGCGCTACGGGCAACCGCCCCAGGCATCATCGCCCAACGAGGGCGAGGATTTCGGGAAGGGCGCGCCGCGCCGCCTCCTCACCTGCTTCAATCCCGCTCTTTACGTTGCTGTAACACGGCGGATCAGGTGAAAAATCCGGCCTAATGAGGACGTCAGGCAAGGCGACTTGAAGCGACAGATCGCACAAGCGTTTCTGGAAGATGGTCGACATCTGAAACAGAACTGAGAAGACGTTTGGGTAATAACGGTGCCTCTCTTCGGTAGTTTCGTTCTCCAAGCGCATCTGCTTCGCAATCCCCAATATGCGTTCCCCATAGTCCTGCACTGGTATGCCGCTCATGGAGACTTCATCGGGCCTGACGAGTACATCTACTGCGATTACCTTTGTCGCCCCGAGGCTACGGGCGACATCCACAGGAAGCGGATCGGAGACCCCGCCATCGATCAGCAAGTGGCCGTCAATCCATACCGGTGTCAACAGTCCTGGCACGGACAGGCTCGCACGAATTGCTCTGGCGAGAGAACCGCTTGTGATTGCGTACGGCACGCCTTCCTCCAGGTCGGTCGCAACCGCGGCAAACTTGATTGGGAGCTCGTCAATTGTGCGTTCGCCGGCCAATCGGCGGATTGTACGCATCACCTCACGACCTGAGCTCCACCCCGACCAAGGGATTGTGGGGAGGAGCGTCCTCGCTACTTTGGCAAAATTCATCGACCGCCACGTTTCTGCGAGCTCATCGATTCCAACACCGGCGGCATATGCACCGCCCACCTGCGCGCCCATACTCGTGCCCACTATCACATCGGGCTTGATCCCATTCTCTTCCAGGACACTAAGGACCCCCACATGTGCCGAGCCACGTGCCCCGCCGCTGCCGAGCGCCAGGCCGATTCGAGTGTTTTCCATTGTCATTGTCCCGCTATGCTAGCATGTTGCGCTTGCTCTGACAATAGGCATTGCGCGGAACCCGGACATTGAGGGGTAGTGCCCGGAAAGACATAATAGGTGTTTAAAAGAAAGTAGCGTCACAGACGGGCTGCGACGCTACGACTAAGCTGCTTGCTGCCGCGCACGGCAGCATTCAATCAGAACGAAGGCGTATGCTCCTATGCGCTGATTGCTCCAACCGGGCATTGATCGGCGGCTTCCTGGATACAATCTGCGTCCATGTCGGCGCCGGCCTTAACGGCTGCGATTCCTTCCGAATCCATCTCGAACACCTCAGAGCAAAGCTGAGTGCACAGGGCACACCCTACGCAGAGGTCCTTGTCCACTGTTGGATCGGCCATATCGTCCTCCTTATCAATTGATTATTGCCAGCTGGAAATATACCACACTCTGGAGGAGGTGCAACCACTCGTGGCGTGGCCACACTTGGAGGTGCCGCGACGATCAGGTAAAGTTGGTGGTGAAATTCATACGTGAGGGGGATGATCCATGAAGAGAATCCTGCTATTCTCGATGTTACTGCTATTGTTCTCAGGAGCGGCGGTGTTCGCGATGACGGTGGATGAAGCGCTGCAGCTCTTCCCGACCAACTCGGACATCATGATTCAGTACAACGCAGATGGGCAAGCGCAGTTGGAGGCTGCTATTCAAGCGTTTGAGGATGCGTTGGGGGTAACACCGTCGTTCGATGACACAAACGAGGATGCCTACACCGATCTCCAGATCGATTTGAGCCACAAGGATTGGGTAAACAAGCTTTCGCAATGCTACTACACATTGGGAGATGTCTTTCTTCGTGATCAAAGTGGTGTTGCCAAGATATTTGAGAAGGGACGCTTGTGGGGATTGAAGAGCCTGCGCATGAACCCAGACTTTGCTCAAGAAGAGACCCGCCACGGGTTCGTCAGTGCGGTGAATCAGGAAACCGACGTCGCTGCGCTCTACTGGACCTATGGGAACTGGGCGCGCAAAGATGAGTTCGACAAACTGGGCGCGATTGTAAGAAACGATCCGCCCAAGCTTCTCGCTCTTGCGGAGCGCACTTTGGCTGTTGATCCAACGTACGTCGCCTATGGACCGTATCGTTCGCTCGCGGCATTCTGGGGCGGACTTCCGCCTCTACCACTGGCCAAATTCGGCCAGAATCTGCCGCGCGCCCTCTCCTACGTATGCCCGGTGATCAATGAGCCGGACTATTGCTCCGATTGCGATACCTGCCCGGTCGACCCGAATGGGAACGACTACTTCGAGAACAGACTCATCTTTGCTCAATACTATCTGATGGAGAAGAGCCTGTGGGATGAATCGGCGCGGGTGCTCCAAAGCATCATCGACGACCCGATTGGGGAGACGTACCCTCTGTACAACGCCTTTGACCAGCAACTTGCGCGCGAATTACTGGAAGAGGTGGACAGTCACCGCTGATGAAGAGGACTGGGCGTAG